>Ga0209909_100074_pt1 | contig 215717 bp, 209 predicted proteins | sample FECB22metaG_FD_188302 | JGI IMG/M metagenome (GOLD analysis project Ga0209909, IMG submission 188302) | Cyanobacterial communities from the Joint Genome Institute, California, USA - FECB-22 (SPAdes) (version 3) | ecosystem: Environmental > Aquatic > Thermal springs > Hot (42-90C) > Microbial...
CGAGCTGCTAGCACAGCTCGATGAAGTTCGGCCGGCTGACCGGGACCTGCTTCTTGGGGTCGGGCTTCTCCGGCGGGGTGAAGTCGGGGTCGTAGGGCAGGGCCGGGTCGCAGCGGACGCCGAAGTAGTTCTGGACGCGGCGCTCGGTCGGCAGGCCGTTGTCGTCCCAGCCGATCGGGTAGAAGACGGCCTTGCCCTGCATGCGCTGGTAGCGCGCGATCAGGTCGGTGTGGCTGTAGGAGTAGACGTGGCCGACGTGCAGCGAGCCGCTGACGGTCGGCGGCGGCGTGTCGATGGAGTAGACGTTCTCCCGCGGCTGGGTGCGGTCGAAGGCGTAGGTGTCGTTGTCGGCCCACGCCCGGGACCACTTTTCCTCCAGGCCCTCCAGCGCCGGACGCTCGGGTACGACGACGGCACGCGGGTCGGTGCTCGTCGTCGTGGCCGGATCGGCGTCCGGGGCGTGGGTGCTGGGGTTCTCAGTCATGCGCCGAGTCTATTGACGGGCCTCCGGCCTGCGAAAACGAGTATCGACCCGAGCGGCCCGCGCCCTAGCGTGCCTGCCATGACCCCGGACACCGACGCTGCCTTCACGCTGGAGTTCTTCGAGAGCCCGCAGGCCTTCCTCGACGCCGCGGACCACCTGCTCGCCGCCGAGCCCGTGCTGGGCAGCGTGATCGCGAGCGTCACCTCGCGGGCCGTCCGCGAGGTGGCCGATGGGAGCGACTCGTGGGCCGAGGTCGCCGCCCCGTTCCAGCGCTGGTGGCTCGCCGTCCGCGACGGCGAGGGCGAGGTCGTCAGCGCGGCCATGCGCACCGCGCCGTTCAAGCCCTACCCGACCTTCGCGCTGCCGATGCCGGAGGAGGCCGCTCGCGCGCTGGCCGTCGCGCTCCACGAGCGCGGCGAGCTCCTCGGCGGCGCCAACGGGGCGCTCCCCGGCTCGGAGGTGCTGGCCCGGGCCACCGCCGAGCTCGTCGGCGGTGAGGTCGTCGCCGACAAGGCGACCCGACTCTGGGAGGCCACCTCGGTCGAGGTGCCGCCCGCTCCCGAGGGTCGGCTGAGGCAGGCGACCGAGGACGACGCCGCGCTGGTGCTGGCGTGGTTCACCGCGTTCCACGAGGAGGCCGACGAGCAGGCCGGCCGCGTGCCCGACCCGACCTCGGGCGAGCACAACACCATCGACAGCGTGCTGGTCCGGATCCGTGAGGGCGTGGAGTGGCTCTGGGAGCTGCCGGACGGGACGATCGCGCACCTTTCGGGATCCGGCCTGCCGTCGTACGGCGTCTCGCGGATCGGGCCGGTCTACACGCCCAAGCAGCACCGCGGCCGCGGCATCGCGTCGTACGTCGTCGGGGAGCTGACCCGGCGCGGGCTCGAGGCCGGCACCCGGATGTGCCTGTTCACCGACCAGGCCAACCCGACGTCGAACAAGATCTACGCCGGGCTGGGCTACGAGCCGGTGATCGACATGGCCGAGCACGTCGTTCGCGCCTGAGTCGTCGCCTGCTCAGGCAGGTCAATAGACTCGTGGGGACATGACTGAGCTGCCCCCGGACGCCACCGAACCCGCACGCCTCGCCGAGACCTTCGAGGAGGTCGAGGACGCGCTGCTGTCCCGCTGGCCCGAGACCCGGCTCGAGCCGAGCCTCGACCGGATCGAGGCGTTCACCGAGCTGCTCGGCGAGCCGCAGCGCTCCTTCCGGTCGGTGCACCTCACCGGCACCAACGGCAAGACGAGCACCAGCCGCATGATCGAGACCCTGCTCCGGGCGCTCGACCTGCGCACCGGGCGCTTCACCTCCCCGCACCTGGAGAAGATGAGCGAGCGGATCAGCATCGACGGCGAGCCGCTCGACGACGAGGCGTTCGTGCGCGCCTTCAACGACGTCGCCCCCTACACGCACCTCGTCGACGCCGAGCAGGCCCACCCGCTGAGCTTCTTCGAGACGATCGTCGGCATGGCCTACGCCGCCTTCGCCGACGCGCCGGTCGACGTCGCAGTGGTCGAGGTCGGGATGGGCGGCAGCTGGGACGCCACCAACGTCATCGACGCCGACGTCGCCGTGGTGATGCCCATCGCCGTGGACCACGCCAAGTACCTCGGCGAGGACCCGGCCACGATCGCGGTGGAGAAGGCCGGGATCATCAAGCCGGGCTCCTTCGCGGTGCTGGCCGAGCAGACCCCGGAGGTCGCCGCCGTCCTGCTCGCGCACGCGGCCGAGGTCGGCGCGACCGTCGCGCGCGAGGGCGTCGAGTTCGGCGTCGTGTCGCGCACACCCGCCGTCGGCGGCCAGGTCGTCTCGCTCAAGGGCCTGCGGGCGCAGTACGACGACCTCTTCCTGCCGCTCTACGGCGCCCACCAGGCCCAGAACGCCGCGGTCGCGCTGGCTGCCGTCGAGGCGTTCGGCAGCGGCGAGCTCGACGACGAGCTGGTCCGCGCCGCCTTCGCCGAGGTGACCTCCCCGGGACGGCTCGAGATCATCCGTCGCAGCCCCACGATCGTCCTCGACGCCGCCCACAACCCGCACGGGGCCGAGGCCGTCGCGGCCGCGCTCGAGGACTCCTTCGCCTTCAGCCCGCTGGTGGGCGTGATGGGCGTGATGGAGGACAAGGACCACGAGGGCGTGCTCGCGGCGTTCGAGCCGCACCTGGCCCACCTGGTCTGCACCCAGAACTCCACCCCGCGGTCGATGTCGGCAGCGGCCCTCGGGCGCGCAGCCGTGGAGGTCTTCGGCGAGGACCGGGTCACCGTCGTGCCCGACCTCGCCGAGGCGATCGACCGCGCGGCCACGCTCGCCGAGGTCGGCGAGGCGATCGACGTGTCGATCGGCGCGGGAGCGGTCCTGGTCACCGGCTCCGTGGTCACGGTGGGCGAGGCGCGCGCCATGCTGAAGGGCCGCCGATGAGCGGGACGCCCCCCGACGCCCCCGCCAACACCGAGCGCTCGCCGCGCCGCGGCATGTGCGCCGCGGTCCTGAGCCTGGAGGCGATCACCCTCGGCCTCACCACGCCGGTGATGATCACCATCGCCGACGTCCCGGCCGGCACCGCCCTCACGGTGGGACTGGGCCTGGCGGTGGTGTGCCTGCTGCTCGCCGGGATGCTGCGGGCGGAGTGGGCCTACCTCGTCGGCTACGGCGTGCAGGTGGCGGCCATCGCCCTCGGCTTCGTGGTGCCCGTCATGTTCGGGCTCGGGCTCGTCTTCGCAGCGCTGTGGGCCGCGGCCGACCTGCTCGGGCGCAAGATCGAGCGCGAGCGGGCCGAGGCCTGGGCGGCCTGGCGCGCCGACCAGCCCTGAGGCTCGCTAGGCTTCCCGCCATGACCGACGTCCAGCGTTCCCTCGTCCTCGTCAAGCCCGACGGCGTACGCCGTGGCCTCTCGGGCGAGGTCCTCCGCCGGATCGAGGCCAAGGGCTACACGCTCGCGGCCGTCGAGCTCCGCACCGCGACCAGCGAGATCCTCGCCGCCCACTACGCCGAGCACGAGGGCAAGCCGTTCTACGGTCCGCTCGTCGAGTTCATGCTCTCCGGCCCGGTGCTCGCCGTGGTCATCGAGGGTGAGCGCTGCATCGAGGGCTTCCGCTCCCTCGCCGGCGCCACCGACCCGACCGTCGCCGCCCCGGGCACGATCCGTGGCGACCTCGGCCGCGACTGGGGCGTGGCCGTCCAGCAGAACCTCGTGCACGGGTCGGACTCCGAGGAGTCGGCCGCCCGCGAGATCAAGATCTGGTTCGGCGACCTGGCCTGAGGCCGGCCGTCAGGCCTTCCGGCCGCCGCCCAGCAACCCGCTGAGCAGGTCCCCGAGGACGCCCCCGAGCCCGCCAGAGGTGCTCGAGCGGGACGAGCTCCCGGCACCCTGCGCGGCGCCGGAGAGGATCGAGGACAGGATCGAGCCGAGCACGCCGCCGCCCGCGGCTGCGCCGCCCTTGGCGCCCATCTGCTTGGCGAGGTAGGACAGCACGATCGGGGCGAGGATCGGCAGCAGCCTCTGCACGAGCCCGCTGCCGGCCCCCGTGGAGCCGAGCTGCTGGACCACCTGGTCCTGCTGCGCGCCGAAGATGTGGGCGGTGATGCGCTGGCCGTCCTGCTCGTCGACGTCGGCGAGGTCGACCGGTGCGGTCGCGACCTGCGCGTCGTGCTGGCCCAGCGCCTCCACCAGCGACGCCTCACCGCCCGGGTCCTGGGCGTTGGCCTGCAGGCCCCCCAGGAGGGCCGGGAGGGCGACGTCGACGGCACGTCGTACGGCGTCGGGATCCTCCCCGAGCCGTGCGGCGATCTGGTCGATGGGGAGCGAGGTGCGGAGCTCGTCCAGGTCGGACGTGTGGTCAGCCATCTTCCGAACCTAGCCCCGCGCGTGTCCTGCCGGGAACACCCTTCCGCGCTCCTTAACCTGAGCGTGGGTCGGCCGGATCGCCGACTCCTCTTCCCAGTAGGACCCGACCAGCGGGGGCACCAGCGGCATGGCACTGAGCAGGACACCAGGGGGCTTCATCGGCCGGGACATGGCCGTCGACCTCGGCACCGCCAACACGCTCGTCTACGTCCGCGGCAAGGGCGTCGTGCTCGACGAGCCGTCCGTCGTCGCGATGAACACCACCACCGGCGAGGTCCTCGCCGTCGGCCACGAGGCCAAGCGGATGATCGGGCGCACGCCCGACAACATCACGGCCATCCGCCCGCTGAAGGACGGCGTCATCGCCGACTTCGAGGCGACCGAGCAGATGCTGCGCTACTTCATCCACCAGGTGCACCGCCGTCGCTACTTCGCCAAGCCGCGCATGGTGATCTGCGTGCCGAGCGGCATCACCGCCGTCGAGCAGCGCGCGGTCAAGGAGGCCGGCTACCAGGCCGGCGCCCGCCGGGTCTACATCGTCGAGGAGCCGATGGCCGCCGCCATCGGCGCCGGGCTCCCGGTCCACGAGGCCACCGGCAACATGGTCGTCGACGTCGGCGGCGGCACGACCGAGGTGGCCGTGATCAGCCTCGGCGGCATCGTGACCAGCATCTCGGTCCGCACCGCCGGTGACGACCTCGACCAGGCGATCATCGCGTGGATGAAGAAGGAGTACTCCCTCATGCTGGGCGAGCGCACGGCCGAGGAGATGAAGATGACCCTCGGGTCGGCCTTCCCGCTCCCCAGCGAGCCCGACGCCGAGGTCCGCGGGCGCGACATGGTCTCCGGGCTGCCCCGCACGGTCGTCGTGTCGAGCTCCGAGCTGCGCCAGGCCCTCGAGGAGCCGCTGCACAACATCATCGACGCGGTCCGCTCCACGCTCGACCAGACGCCGCCCGAGCTGGCCGGCGACATCATGGACCGCGGCATCGTGCTCACCGGCGGCGGAGCGATGCTCCGCGGCCTCGACGAGCGCCTCCGCCACGAGACCGGCATGCCCGTGCACCTCGCCGAGGATCCGCTGTCCTCGGTGGCCTACGGCGCCGGCAAGTGCGTCGAGGAGTTCGAGGCCCTCCAGCAGGTGCTCGTCTCGGACGTGCGGCGCTTCTGATGGGACACAGCTGATGGGTGCCTTCGGGGGACACGACGGCCGCGAGCGTCGGTGGACCGGCCTCGACCGCCTCGAGTCCCGCAACCGCCCGCCCCGGTCCCTGCTGGTCGCGCTGGTGCTGGCCAGCATCACGCTCATCACGCTCGACGTGTCCGGGGGTGGCGGCTCGCCGCTGGAGCCGGCACGTCGCGCGATCGGTGAGGCCTTCGGCCCTGCCGAGTCGGCCGCGGCCGCCGCCGTGCGCCCCTTCACCGCCGTGCCCACCTGGTTCCGCAGCAAGGGCGACCTCGCCGACCAGGTCCGCGACCTCGAGGCCAGCAACGCCGAGCTGCGGGGCAAGGTCGAGCTCGCGGGCTTCGACCGCAACCGCCTCGAGCAGTACGACGGCCTCACCACGGCGGCCGAGGACCTCGGGTCGGCCCTCGTCCCGGCCCGCGTCGTCGCCATGGGCCCGCGGCAGTCGCAGAGCTTCACCGTGACCATCGACGCCGGCTCGCGGGCCGGCGTCGGGCCGGACATGACGGTCGTCAACAACGACGGACTGGTCGGCCGGGTCCTGCGCGTCACCCGGAGCAGCGCCACCGTGCTCCTGGTCATCGACCCCGACTCGACCGTGGGCGGTCGCGTCGGGTCGAGCATGGAGATCGGCTTCGTGACGGGCAGCGGCTCCCTCGACCAGGAGTCCGGGCTCGACCTCAGGCTCGTCGACGACGCCTCGGTCCCCGCCCGCGACGACACGGTCGTGACCTGGGGGAGCGCCACCGGCCCCTACGCCCCGGGCGTGCCGATCGGCACGATCACCGAGGTCTACAGCTCGCTGCGCGAGGCCTCGCAGCGGGCCGTGGTGAAGCCCTTCGTCGACTTCTCCTCCCTCGACGTGGTGGGCGTGATGGTCCCCAGCGGCGCCCCGAGCGACCGAGCGGTGGTCGAGGCCGACGGGAGCCTCCGGTGAAGGGGCTGCGGTGGGCGATCGCGCTCGGCGCCGTCGTCCTCGCCCTCGTGGTGCAGGTGACGCTGTTCCCGCACCTGGCCTGGCACGGCATCGTGCCCAACCTCTGCCTCCTGGTCGTCGTCGCGGCCGCGCTCACGGTGGAGGCGCCGTTCGCCCTCCTGCTGGGCTTCGCCGCAGGGCTGACGCTCGACCTCGCGCCCCCGGCCGACCACGTCGCCGGCCGGTGGGCGCTCGCGCTGACGATCGCGGCCTTCCTCGCCGCGCGCGTGCGCCAGGACGTCAGGCCCACTGCGCTGGCCGTGGTCGGCACGGTCGCCGCCGCGTCGTTCGTGGCGACGTCGCTGTTCGCGCTCAGCGGCGTGCTCCTCTCCGACCCGGCGATGTCGATCTCCGGGCTCCTCGAGGTGGTGCTCGTCGCGGTGGTCTGGGACGTGCTGCTCACGCCGTTCGTGCTGCCACCGCTGATGAGGCTCTTCTCCCGGCTCAGTCCCCAGTGGGCGACCCAGTGAGCCCCACGACCAACCGGAGCCGGCTGCGGCTGGTGGTCGTGCAGGCCCTGGCCTTCTCGCTCTTCGCGACGCTCTTCGTCCGGCTCTACTACCTCCAGGTCATCGGCGGTGAGTCCTACCAGGCCCAGGCCGCCAACCAGTCGGTCCGCGACATCGTCGTGCAGCCGCAGCGCGGGCTGATCGTCGACAGCCAGGGCCGCCCGCTGGTGGCCAACCGCACGTCGTGGGTGATCTCGGTCGACCGCACCCTCCTGGGCAAGCTCGCGGAGAAGCAGCGCACCGAGCTCGTCCGCCGGGTCTCCGTCGTCGTCGACGCCGAGCCCGAGGAGGTCGAGGCCCGGCTGGTCACGTGCGGCGACCCCGGCAGCGTCCGCGACGTGTGCTGGAACGGCTCGCCCTACCAACCGGTGCCGGTCGCGACCGACGTCTCCAAGGACGTCGCGCTGCGCGTGCTGGAGCAGCCCGAGGACTACCCGGGCGTGCTCGCCGAGCAGCAGAACGTCCGGTCCTACCCACGCCCCTTCGGCATCAACCTCGCCCACGTGCTGGGCTACCTCAGCCCGGTCACCGAGGACGAGTACGACCTCGCCGCCGAGCGCGACGACCGCTCCCTCAACGGCGCCTCGGTCGTCGGCCGCGCCGGCGTCGAGAAGCAGTACGACGAGTGGCTGCGCGGCCTGCCCGGCTACCGCCGCGTCGCTGTCGACTCGATGGGCCGGGTGCTCGGCGACGACTCGGTCATCGAGAGCACCCCCGGCGACACCCTCGTCACCTCGATCGACGCCAAGGTGCAGTCGGTCGTGGAGAGGCAGCTCGCCGAGCGGATCAAGGTCCAGCGGGCCACCCTCGACCCGGTGACCGGCCGGAACTTCGAGGCCGACTCGGGCGCCGCGGTGGTCCTCGACGCCAAGACCGGCCGGGTCGTCGCGATGGCCAGCCAGCCGACGTACGACCCCGACGTGTGGACCGGCGGCATCAGCGAGTCCGAGCTCGCGCGCCTCTACTCCGAGAAGGCCGGCACCCCGCTGCTCTCGCGGGCCACGCAGGGGCAGTTCGCGCCCGGCTCGACGTGGAAGCCGTTCATGACCGCCGGCGCCCTGACCAACGGCTACTCCATGGACACCATGCTGCCGTGCTCGTCGGTCTTCCAGGTCGGCAACCGCGTCTTCCGCAACCACGAGTCCGACGCCTACGGCACGATCAGCTTCGCCAAGGCGCTCGAGGTCTCCTGCAACACGTTCTTCTACCGGATCGGCTACAACTTCTGGCAGAAGTTCGGGAGCGACCCGGCCGACATCGACGCCAGGGACCCGCTGGTCGAGATGGCCAAGTCGTTCGGGTTCGGCTCCCGCACGGGGATCGACCTGCCCGGTGAGGCGCCCGGCCGCATCGCCGACCGGCACTGGAAGCAGGCCTACTACGAGTCGCAGAAGGACTACTACTGCAAGCTCGCCGGCAAGCCGCAGACCCAGGACACCAGCGACTTCGTCTACAAGTTCGCCCGCGAGTTCTGCATCGAGGGCAACCTCTACCGCGCCGGCGACGCGGTGAACTTCTCGATCGGCCAGGGCGACACCATCGTCACCCCGCTCCAGCTCGCCCGCGCCTACGCCGCGCTCAGCAACGGCGGCACGCTCTACGCGCCCACGGTCGCCAAGGCGCTGGTCAGCCCGAGCGGCAAGGTGCTGCGGCGGATCGCTCCCCGCAAGGTCGCCCAGCTCGACGTGCCGGAGAAGTACCTCGACTACATCGACCGCGCGCTCCAGGGCGTCACCCGCGAGGGCACGATGTACTGGAAGATGGTCGACTTCCCGATCGACGAGGTCACCGTCCGGGCCAAGACCGGGTCGGCCGAGGTCTACGGCAAGCAGTCCACCGGCTGGGTCGCGTCCTACACCGAGGACTACGTCGTGGTGATGATGATCAGCCAGGCCGGCACCGGCTCGGGCTCCACCGGCGAGGGCATCCGCGCGATCTGGGAGGCGCTCTACGGCATCGAGGGCGAGGACGTACGTCCCGCGCGCTCGGCCGTCCCCGGCACGGTCCCGCCGGCGCGGCTGCCGCAGTTCCTCGACGACGGCTCGATCATGCCGCCGACCGTCGCGAAGGCGGGGGAGTGAAGCGATGACCGTGCTGTCCTCCCGTCCCGTCCGCACCGGCCAGGCCGCCAGCGGCCTGCGCGCCCCCGGCCTCGACTGGCTCCTCCTGCTGGCCACGCTCGCGCTGGTCGTCCTGGGCACGCTGCTCGTCTGGTCGGCGACCTCGACACGGGCCGACCTCACCGGAGGCGACCCCAACGCCTACCTCCGCAAGCAGCTGGTCAACGTCGCGATCGGCCTGGTGCTGATGGTGGCGGTGCTGGCCACCGACCACCGCTGGGTGCGGATCCTCGCGCCCCTGGTCTACGTCGCGAGCATCGTCGGGCTCGTGCTGGTCCTCGTCGCCGGGAGCACCGTCAACGGGTCCCGGTCCTGGCTGCAGCTGGGCGGGATGTCCATCCAGCCCTCGGAGTTCGCCAAGCTCGCGGTCGTCATCGGCATGGCCCTGGTGGTCGCCGAGCGCACCGAGCGCCGGTGGGGGCGCGGCGTGCGCAGCCTCGAGGTGGTCGCGATGCTGCTCATCGCGGGCATCCCCGCGGTCCTGATCCTCCTGCAGCCCGACCTCGGCACGATGCTCGTCCTCTCCGCCACCGTGTTCGGCGTCGTCGCCGTCGCCGGCGCCGGGCGCCGGTGGCTGGGCGGGCTGACGCTGGGTGCCGTCGGCGGTGCCGCCGCCGCGGTGTCGATGGGCGTGCTCAAGCCCTACCAGGTCGACCGGTTCCTGGCCTTCACCAACCCCGGCCTCGACCCGCGGGGAGCCGGCTACAACACCGAGCAGGCGCGCATCGCGGTCGGCAACGGCGGCCTCCTCGGGCAAGGCCTCTTCCAGGGCTCCCAGACCCGGTCCGGCTTCGTGCCCGAGCAGCACACCGACTTCATCTTCACCGTGGCGGGCGAGGAGCTGGGTCTGGTCGGGGCGGGCATCATGATCCTGCTCCTGGCCGTCGTGATCTGGCGCGCGCTGGCGATCTCGGCCGACGCGGGCGACCTCTTCGGCCGCGTGGCCGCCGCCGGCATCGCCTGCTGGTGGGGGTTCCAGGCCTTCCAGAACATCGGCATGTGCCTGGGCATCATGCCGGTGACGGGCGTGCCGCTGCCCTTCGTCTCCTACGGCGGGAGCTCCCTCTTCGCGGGGATGCTCGCGCTGGGCCTGCTGCAGAACATCCACCTCCGCTCCTCGGGCACGGTCCCCGCGCGCCTGCTGGCCACCACTCGGCGCTGAGAGGCATTTGGGTCGCAGCGGCCCCGGAGACGTACCCTTGATGACTGCCCACGGGGGGTTCCCCTCGCGTGGGCAGTCCCCGTCAGTCGACTTCCCCGAACGAGGTGCCGTGCCCATGTCCGTCGCGTCGGTCTTCCCGCGCCTGGAGGCCAAGCTGCCCTCGGTGCAGAAGCCCATCCAGTACGTCGGCGGTGAGCTCAACTCCGTCGTCAAGGACTGGGACTGCGCCGCGTCCTCCGAGTCGGGCGGTCCCACGGTCCGCTGGGCCCTGATGTACCCCGACGCCTACGAGGTCGGCCTGCCCAACCAGGGCGTGCAGATCCTCTACGAGGTGCTCAACGAGCGCGACTGGATCCTGGCCGAGCGCACCTACTCGGTGTGGCCGGACATGGAGAAGGTGATGCGCACCGGTGACGAGCAGGGCCCGATCCCGCAGTTCACCGTCGACAGCCACCGCCCGGTGGGCGCCTTCGACCTCTTCGGCCTCAGCTTCTCCACCGAGCTGGGCTACACCAACATGCTCAACGCGCTCGACCTCGCAGGGATCCCGCTCCACGCGGCCGATCGTGGCGAGGACGACCCGGTTGTCATCGCCGGCGGCCACGCGGCCTTCAACCCCGAGCCGATCGCCGACTTCGTCGACGCGGCCGTGCTCGGCGACGGCGAGGAGGTCGTGCTCGCGATCTCCGAGGTGGTCCGCGAGTGGAAGGCCGAGGGGCGACCTGGCGGTCGCGACGAGCTGCTGCGCCGCCTGGCGGTCACCGGCAACATCTACGTCCCGCGCTTCTACGACGTCGCCTACGCCGAGGACGGCGCCATCGAGGCGGTCGTGCCCAACCGGCCGGGCATCCCGTTCCGGGTGCGCAAGCACACGCTGATGGACCTGGACCAGTGGCCCTACCCGGCCAACCCGCTGGTGCCGCTGGCCGAGACCGTCCACGAGCGCTTCTCGGTCGAGATCTTCCGCGGCTGCACCCGCGGCTGCCGTTTCTGCCAGGCCGGGATGATCACCCGCCCCGTGCGCGAGCGGTCGATCGAGACCATCGGCGACATGGTCGAGAACGGCATCCGCAAGTCCGGCTTCGAGGAGGTCGGCCTGCTGTCGCTCTCGAGCGCCGACCACACCGAGATCGGCGACGTCGCCAAGGGCCTCGCCGACCGCTACGAGGGCTCCAACGTCTCGCTGTCGCTGCCCAGCACGCGCGTCGACGCCTTCAACATCACCCTCGCCAACGAGTTCTCCCGCAACGGCCGGCGCTCGGGCCTGACGTTCGCCCCCGAGGGCGGCTCGGAGCGGATGCGCAAGGTGATCAACAAGATGGTGACCGAGGAGGACCTGATCCGCACGGTCGCGGCGGCGTACTCCCACGGCTGGCGCCAGGTGAAGCTCTACTTCATGGTCGGCCTCCCGACCGAGACCGACGACGACGTGCTGCAGGTCGCCGACCTCGCCAAGCGGGTCATCGCCAAGGGCCGCGAGGTCTCCGGGCGCAACGACATCCGCTGCACCGTCTCCATCGGCGGCTTCGTCCCCAAGCCGCACACGCCGTTCCAGTGGGCCGCGCAGCTCGACCACGTGACGACCGACGAGCGGCTCAAGAAGCTGCGCGACGTCGTGCGTGATGACAAGAAGTTCGCCCGCGCGATCGGCTTCCGCTACCACGACGGCAAGCCCGGCATCGTCGAGGGACTGCTCTCGCGCGGCGACCGGCGGGTCGGCCGGGTCATCGAGGAGGTGTGGCGCGACGGCGGCCGCTTCGACGGCTGGAGCGAGCACTTCTCCTACGACCGCTGGATGGAGGCCGCCGCGCGCGGCCTCGACGGCACCGGTGTCGACGTCGACTGGTTCACCACCCGCGAGCGCGACTACGACGAGGTGCTGCCCTGGGAGCACCTCGACTCGGGCCTCGACAAGGACTGGCTGTGGGGTGACTGGGAGGACGCCCTCGCAGCCGCCGACGGCGCCGACATCGAGATCGAGGACTGCCGCTGGACCCCCTGCTACGACTGCGGCGTCTGCCCGGAGATGGGCACCGAGATCCAGGTCGGGCCGACCGGCCAGAAGCTGCTCCCGCTCAGCGTGGTGTGAGCCCGTGGGCCGCGGCGGTGGGACCCGCCGCAACGTATAGCCTGAGCCGGCACATTCGCCCGCCGTCAGACAGGGGAACGCTCACATGAGCGAGGGAACGCGCTCGGAGGACTACTCCGCCACCTACTACAACGACGCACACCTGGGTGGCTACGACAACTACACCTGGGACAACGAGGTGTGGCGCGCGTTCTTCCTGTCGCTCGCGGACCGCATCGTGGGGATCGCGAACCCTCGCACCGTCCTCGACGTGGGGTGCGCCCGCGGCCTCTTCGTGCAGGCGCTGGTCGCCAAGGGCATCGACGCGTCCGGGATCGACATCTCGGAGCACGCGGTCGAGAGCGCGCACGAGGACGTACGGTCCCGCCTCCGGGTGGCGTCGGCCGCAGAGCCGCTGGGTGGCCGCTACGACCTGGTGAGCTGCGTCGAGGTGCTCGAGCACATGAGCCCGGTCGACGCCCAGCTCGCGATCGACCACATGGCCGCAGCGACCGACCGGGTGCTGTTCTCCTCCAGCCCCGCCGACCACGACGAGCCCACCCACCTCAACACCCGTCCGACGGCGCAGTGGGCCGCGTGGTTCGCGGAGCGTGGCTTCTTCCGTCGCACCGACGTGGACCTGTCGTTCGTCTCCCCGTGGGCCGTCCTGTTCGAGCGGGCCGACCTGACGCTCCACACGCTGACGCAGCGCTACGAGGAGCAGTTCGCGGCGCTCAACACCGAGCTGGTGGAGAAGCGCCGGGCCCTGCTCGAGTCGCACCGCCGGATCAGCTCCCTCAACGAGCAGCTGACGTCAGGCGTGTCGGGCAGGCTCGCCGAGCAGGCTGCCCTGGTCGAGCAGTGGCAGGCCGAGGTGCTCGACGCGCGCCACCACCTGCTCACCACGCGTGACCACATCGTGGGGACCGAGGCCCAGGTGGCCCGTCTCACCCACGACAACAAGAGGCTGCGCGCTGATCTCGCCCGGGCCAAGAAGCAGCTGGGCAACGTGCGCGGACGGTTGAAGCAGGCACGGCCCCAGGTCCAGCGCCTGACCCGGAAGAACCGGCAGCTCGTCGCCGAGCTCGAGGCGGCTCGCTCGCGACCGTCGCTCGCCCGACGGGTGGCACGCAAGGTGCTGGGCAGGTGAGCGCACCCCTCTTCTCGATCGTCACACCGGTCTACGAGCCGCCGGTCGATGTCCTCGGCGACACGATCGCCTCGGTGCTCGCCCAGGACTTCGAGGACTGGGAGTGGATCCTGGTCGACGACTGCTCGCCCACGGAGGCGGTCCGCGAGCTGGTCCGCGACCACGCCGCCCGCGACCCGCGCATCCGTCTGGTCGAGCGGGAGACCAACGGCCACATCGTGGCGGCGTCCAACGACGGCATCGACGCCGCCCGCGGCGAGTTCATCGTGCTGCTCGACCATGACGACCTCCTGACGCCGGGCGCCCTGTCCGCCAACGCCCGGCGCATCGAGGAGCTCGAGGACGTCGACTACCTCTACTCCGACGAGGACAAGGTCGACGACGAGGGCAACCTCTACGACGAGTTCCGCAAGCCCGACTGGTCGCCCGAGCGCCTGCGCGGGCAGATGTACACCTCCCACCTCTCCGTGATGCGCACCGAGGTCGTGCGCCGGGTCGGCAGGTTCCGGGAGGGCTACGACGGCTCGCAGGACCACGACCTGGCGCTGCGGGTGGGGGAGGTGGCCCGCCGGGTGGTGCACATCCCCGAGGTCCTCTATCACTGGCGGGCCGTGGCCGGCTCGGCGTCGGCCGACATCAACGCCAAGCCGTACGCCACCATCGCGGGTGCGAACGCCGTCCAGGACCACATGGACCGTCTCGGCCTCGCGGCGCAGGTGGGTCAGGGACCGGTCCCCGGTCACTACCGGATCACCCGCCGGCTCGATCCCGCGGTGCGGGTCTCGGTGGTCATCCCGACCATCGGCCAGTCCGCCCTGATCTGGGGCTCGCGCCGCGTCATGGTGGTCGAGGCCGTGCGCTCCCTGCTCGCGCGGACCAGCCACGAGAACCTCGAGATCGTGGTCGTCTACGACACACCGACCCCGCAGGACGTCCTGCGCGAGCTGGAGGAGGTCGCCGGCGACAAGCTCGTCCTCGTGCACTTCACGCGACCGTTCAACTACAGCGAGAAGATGAACGTCGGCTGCCTGCGGGCCACCGGTGAGCGGCTCGTGTTCCTCAACGACGACGTCGAGGTGATCTCGGACGGCTGGGTCGAGCAGCTCGTGGCACCGCTCGACGAGCCCGACGTGGGCATGACCGGTGCCCGGCTCTACTTCGGTGACGACACGGTGCAGCACGCCGGCCACGCCTACGCGACGGGGCACTACCTGCACCCCTACCGGGACCTGCCGCGCGACTCCTACGGACCGTTCGGCGCCCTCATCATCAACCGCGAGGCCAGCGGCGTGACCGCAGCGTGCGCGGCGATGCGGCGCGACACCTTCCTCGCGGTCGGCGGCTTCTCGGAGGCGCTCCCGGCCAACTTCAACGACGTCGACCTCTGCTACAAGGTGCGCGGCCACGGCCAGCGCATCGTCTACGTCGCGCCGGTCGAGCTCTACCACTTCGAGTCGCGCACCCGCGAGCGCGCGGTCCACCGCTGGGAGCACGACCTCGTCCGCAGCCGCTGGGGAGCCCCTCTCGAGGACCCCTACGTGCCGGGCCTGAAGCGTCGGGCCACCGCCAAGAAGTCCACCTAGGATCGCGCCTCGTGTCTTCCAGCAGGTCGTCGGAGAAGCCCAGGTCCCTGGCGTCGCTGCTGGCGGCGGCGGGCGTCAGCGGCGTGGCCGGCTACGTGGTGCTGGTGCTGGCTGCGCGCGTCCTGGACCCGGCGACCAACGCGTCGTTCCTCGTCTTCTGGGGTGCGCTCTACGCCGTGTTCGGCGCCCTGGTCGGTCTGACGACCGAGACCACGCGCGCCGTCTACTCGTCCGGCGGACGCGGTTCGACGCCGGTCTGGCCGGTGCTGGTCGGTCTCGCCGGCGCGACCGCCGCCGTCGTGGGGACCTCGGGCCTGCTGTGGGCCCCGCCGTTGTTCGGTGACCTGTGGCCGGGCCTGTTGTCCGCGATGGTCGTGGGCATCGCCCTGTTCAGCCTGCAGGCGGGACTCAACGGGGCCGCGTCGGGCAGCTCCGCGTGGGGTGTCTACAGCCTCTCGCTGGGGTCCGAGGCGGTCATGCGCCTGGTCCTGTGCGCGCTGGCGGCGGCCGCCGGTGCCCACCTGCTCGGGCTGGCCTGGGGCGTCGTGCTGGCGTGCGCCACCTGGGTGGCGCTCGTCCTGGCCAGCCATGACGTCCGGCGGCTCGTGCACGTCCGGGTCACCGGGTCCCGCGCCGCGCTGGTGCGCCGGCTGCTCGTGGCCTGCTCGGCGTCCGGCGCATCCGCGCTGCTCCTCGTCGGCTATCCCGTCCTGCTCCGGGCGACCACGCCGGCGGACGTCTTCGCCGGGGCCGCCCCCATCGTGCTGTCCGTCTCGCTGTCCCGTGCGCCGCTCCTGGTGCCGTTGGGCATCTACCAGAACTTCCTGGTGACCCGGGTGATCAGGGACGGGCTCCGGGTCCTGCGGCTCGTCCTCGGAGCGCTGGCCGTGGTCGCCGCGATCGGCAGCCTGGCCGCGTGGTGGCTCGGGCCGTGGCTCCTCCACGTGATCAACCCGGCGTACGACGTGTCCGGAGCCGTCTTCGCGGGTCTGGTCCTCACCGCCGGGCTCGTGGCCGTCCTCACCATCACCGGTGCGGCCACCGTCGCGCTGGACCGCCACGGGGTCTACCTCGCCGGCTGGCTCGTCGCCACCGCGGTGTCGGCCGTCGTCCTGCTGGCGCCCGGCAGCCTCGAGGGCCGGGTCCTCAGCTCCCTGGTGGCCGGCCCCCTCGCGGGCATCGCCGTCCACGTCAGCCGGGGACTGCTGCGGCGTACGTAGGGCGACACCGGGGAGCGGCTACCGGGCGACGGCGTGCCTCAGGACCTGCCGCAGCGCACCGGACCGGTCGTCGGGGGAGCGGAGCGCATCGGGCAGCAGGGTGAGCGCGTGCAGGCGTGAGGTCCACCGCAACCGTGCCTCGCGCTCGGCCCTCTGCCACCCGATCGCGCGCATCTGCGCGGCAGCACCCGTGAAGTAGCGCCGGTCCTGCTCGAACCTGCTGCCGTCGCTCAGTGCGGCGCCGGACAGGCTGCTGTCGTGGCGTCGGTAGTCGAAGGTCACGACGGGGTCCAGCAGGAGTGCCGAGCCGTCGGTGACCATGTCGAGGACCAGCGCGAGGTCGAGGATGATCGGCAGGTCGCGTCGGAACGCGTGTTGCTTGACCTTCTCGGTCCGGAACATCAGCGACGGCCAGTAGAGCCAGTTGCCGCGCAGAAGGCTGACCGCCAGCTCCTCGCCGGACAGGACGAGCGGCTCTCGGGTGCGAGGCGTCAGCCACCGCTTCACCCGGTCGCCGAGTGGCGCTGCCTCGTTGCCCTCGGCGTCGATCACCCGCACGCCCGGCTGGAAGATGTCGACCGCCGTGAAGGCGGCCAGGTCGGCGTGCGCGCGAGCGACGTACTCCGGCTGCAGGGCGTCGTCGCAGCCGAGGAAGACCATGGCGTCGCCCGACGCGAGGTCGAGGCAGCGCTGGAAGTTCCCCACGATGCCGAGGTTCTCGGCGTTGCGCAGGTAGCGGATGCGCGGGTCGCGCTCGCGGGCGAAGGACTCCGCGACGGACGGATCGGGGTAGCAGTCGTCGACCACGACCAGCGTCCAGCGCGGATCGGTCTGCGCCCGCACGCTGTCGACGGTGGCCCTCAGGAGACCCGGATCGCCCCAGTAGGGGATGAAGATCTCGAGGAGGGGATCGGTGTCGGTCAACTCGTCGACTCGTCACGGGAGGGCTCGCGCGGCTGCTCTCCCCGGCGCGCCCGCTCGACCTCGAGCCGCAGCAGCGCGATCTCCTCGGCGAGGGTCCGGGTCCGCTCCTCCAGCCGGCTCAGCTCGGAGCTGTGCTGGAGGGTGAGCACCAGGATCACGATCGCGGCGCAGAAGAAGAGCAGGTTGGCCGGCACGGCGAGCCCGACTGCGTCGGAGGCCTCGACGAGCAGGACCGGGAACAGCGCGACCGTGATGACCGCGACGGCGACGAGCGCCCAGATCAGCGCGTACTTCTCGCGCAGGCGGTGCCGGCGCATCATCTCGAACAGCGTCAGGAGGATCACCGCGGATCCCACGACTCCGAGGATGGTGCTGCCGCTCACGATCGTGCCTCCGGGTGGGTGACGGCCCGGGATGCTGGCGTCCCGGACGGGTCGGCCGTCGTGGGCGCCGGCGCACCCTCCTCGAGCTGGGCGGGCCAGTCCCGGACGAGGGCCAGGAGCAGCGCGACGACCGCGCGGAAGAGGTAGATGGCGGCCTTCACCGGCGAGTGCGAGGCGCGGCCCGCGGTCCTCGCCCGCATCGTCACGGGCACCTGGGTGATGCGGCACCCGGCCCGTGCTGCGATCACCAGGGACTCGACGGTGTCGCCGAGGTACTCGGCGGGGTAGTGCTGCGCGAAGAGGACGATCGCCCGGCGGTTCGAGACGCGGAACCCGGACGTGACGTCGGTGAGGCGGGTGTGGGCCAGGCGGGAGAGGACCCACGCGAGCAGGACCATGGCCCACCGGCGCGGCCCGCGGACGACGTAGGGGTCGTCGGCCTTGGCGAAGCGTGCGCCGATGACCACGTCGGCGTCGTCCATGCGCTCGACCAGGTCGGCGAGGAAGCGAGGATCGTGCTGCCCGTCCGCGTCGATCTGCACCGCGACGTCGTAGCCGTGGCGCAGCGCGTAGCGGTACCCGGTCCGCATGGCTCCGCCCACGCCGAGGTTGAACGGCAGGCGGCACACCGCCGCTCCCGCTGCCTGGGCGACGTCGGCCGTACGGTCACCGGAGCCGTCGTCGACGACCAGCAGGTCCGCCCACGGGACGCACTCGCGTATCTCGCTCAGGGTGTCGGTGATGCTCGCCTGCTCGTTCCACGCCGGCACGATGACCAGGACCCGGAGCTCCTGGTGTCCTTCTGGCACGGTGGGGATGCTACCAACTGGGCGACGGGACTCCTCGGCCATCAGGCCTCGCCCATCATGAGGGCCATGCCCCACGTCGCGGCACCGAGGGCCAGGACCGCCCAGCGCAGCCAGGGACGGGGGTTGTTGATGAGCAGGGCTGCGGACAGCAGGGCCCACGGCAGCAGGGAGTGGGCGTAGCGGCTCGGCAGCGGCACGTAGTTGTCCTCCACGATCCCGACGACGATCGCCAGGGCCGGGGCGGCGAGCACGGCCACCAGGACCGTGGCGACTCCGACGACCCGGCGCACCGGTGCGACTCCCGTGGACAGGGCGAGGCCGACGCACCCGCCGATGGCGAGCCCGGTGGCGACGGCGTAGGCAGGCAGGGAGGCGGGGCCGGTCGCGTAGGGCGCCAGCGCACCGCCGCCCATGCTCGGTAGGAAGTTGCCCAGCTCGACGATGAGGTTGCTGCCCACGAGCGGCGCTCCGAAGCCGAACTTCGGCTGCTCACCGACGGCCAGCGCCGACCGCAGGGCGATCCAGGCTCCCTGGGCCACGATGGAGAGGAGGATCGTCGCGGTGCCCGAGAGCGTGCGGCGGTCGACGAGGAACGCCCGCAGGCGCGACATCGCTCCTCCCGACCGCTGCGTGGACTCGTACGCCGCGACGAGGAGGAGCACCAGCGCGGCCACGCCGAACCCGATGAGGTTCTGCAGCTTGAACAAGGTGGCCAGCGCCCCGGCCAGCGGAAGCAGGGCGAGCGCCCGCCGCCTGCCGTCGAGCGCCTGCATGGTCAGCAGGGCTGCGAGGCCGCCCGCCGCGAGTGCTGTGGCGTCCGTGGAGATGTAGGTGTTGCCCCAGTAGGCCGCCAGGGAGCCCACCATCACCAGGTTGAGGCCCACCGCCACCGGGATCGGGACGTTGCGACGGCGCATCGCGAGGTAGAGGAACACGGCGCCGAGGGAGAGCCAGAAGCCCCCCACGAGCCGGCCCGCGCTGACGAAGTCGACGCCCAGCCAGACGAACGGCTGGGCGAGCGCGCGGGTCGCGCCGAAGTACAGGGGTGTGTAGAGGTCCGCAGTGGTGCCGCCCTCGATCGGGTAGCCGACGCTGTTCGGCTTGCGACACGCCTGCGGGTTGGGCGGCATCTCGGGGATGTTGCGCACGCCGTTGCAGACCATGTAGCGACGGGCGAAGAGCGGCATCGCCTCGCCACGCCGCACGATCCCGTGGTCGGCGACGTTCGCGTAGTAGCCGATGTACTGGTACTCGTCGATCGGGGAGAGCATGTCGTGCTCGTTGACCTGCTCGGTCGTGAAGACGAACGACGCCACGATGAGCGCCAGGACGGCGAGGAGGTCACCTCGACGTCGCCACCAGGCTGGCTGGGTTGCCGACGGAGCACTCGCATCGGCTTCTGCACTCATGGGACCGGACCCTAACGAAGCGGCATGGTCCCCAGAAATCGCGCGATAGGGTGCCGCGCATGAACGGCACCCCGTCGGACCATCCCGAACCCCACGCTCCGGACACCCGGTCGGAGGAGTACGCCGATCGGCTGCGCACGCTGAGCGACGCCCGCTGGAAGCAGGTCCTCGACGTCCAGCGTCCCTACCGCTGGAACCTCGAGCGCCAGGGCATGGGCAGGACGCTCGACGTCGGCTGCGGCATCGGCCGCAACCTGGTCAACCTGGGCCGCGACTCCGTCGGGGTGGACCACAACCCGGAGTCCGTCGCCGAGTGCCGCGCCCGCGGGCTGGAGGCCTACACGTCCGAGGAGTGGCAGGCCGGGCCCGAGGTCGCGGTGCCCGAGTCCTTCGACGGCATGCTCGTCGCGCACGTCCTCGAGCACGTGCACCCCGAGCACTGGGAGGGACTCGTCGAGGCCTACCTGCCCTACGTGAAGCCCGGCGGGACGGTGATGATGATCTGTCCGCAGGAGAAGGGCTACGCCACGGACAGCACACACGTGCACTTCACCGACGGTGCCCAGATGGCCGACCTCGCGCAGCGCGTCGGCCTCCAGGTCGAGAAGAACTACAGCTTCCCCTTCCCGCGCTTCGCCGGGCGGTTCTTCCCCTACAACGAGTTCTGCCTCGTCGCGCGCAAGCCGGCCTGAGCACGGCACCAGCTGAGCGATATCCTCGCTCGTCGTGCCCAAGCAGCAGCCCGAGCAGCAAGCCCCGCCCGTCCAGCGCCTTCGCGTGCGCTACGCCAAGCGCGGCCGGCTCCGCTTCACCAGCCACCGTGACTTCAGTCGCGCCTTCGAGCGCGCGGTGTTCCGCGCGCGGGTCCCGATGGCGTACTCGTCGGGCTTCAACCCCCACCCCCGCATCTCCTACGCCGGCGCGGCGCCCACCGGCTCGGCCAGCGAGGCGGAGTACCTCGAGCTGGCGCTCGCCGAGGTGGTGGTGCCGGCCGACGTGCACGCGATGCTCGACGAGGCCCTGCCGCCGGGGCTGGACGTGCTCGAGGTCGTCGAGTCGTCAGGCGGCTCGCTCGCGGACCTGCTCGAGGCCAGTCGGTGGCGCATCGACCTGGCCGTCGACCGGGCCGTCGCGGAGGCGGCCGTGGCCCGCTTCCTCGCCGCCGACGAGGCGCTCGTCGAGCGGATGACGAAGAAGGGGATGCGATCGTTCGACGCCCGCGGCGCCGTGGTCTCCCTGGACCTGCTGCCTGCTTCCGGGCCGGTTGAGGGGAGTGACGCCGGACGTACGTCGCTCGACGTGGTTCTGCGCCACGGCACTCCCGCCGTACGCCCCGACGACGTCCTGAGAGGCCTCGTCACCGTGGCCGGGCTCGATGCGGGCGAGTCGCCGCTGATGACGCGGCTCGCGCAGGGCCCGCTGCTCGAGTCCGGGGACGTCGGCGACCCGCTGGCGTCTCGCGCATAGGGCGCCCCAAGGCCCGGTGTGCGATACTCGCCACGTTCGACGCCCTGACCACCGTCGGGATCCGTCGAGCCGACGACGTTCTCGCCGTCCACACCACGTGGTCGGCACCCCGGACGGGTGGACGTCACCGGACCGCGACGCGGCCCACGAGTCGGTGACAGCGACTCAGGGTGGCCCGGCGACCGCGGCAGGTGGCAGACAGCCTCTGGAGACGCTCACGCGGAGGGTGTCGCCGCCACTGAAGCTTTGCGTCCCCGGGATCGCTCGCGCGTGATCGGTGGACGCCGTATCGGCACCGCAACGGTGCCCGAGGAGCACCACATGCTCGATGATGACCAGCCCGAGCGCACCGAAGCCGGCACCGGCGCGACGCCCGACATCCAGACCCCAGACAGCCCGCCCGCGGCACCGGTGGTGACCCGCCGCACGCGCAAGACCCCGGCCAAGAAGGCCGCGGCGGCCGCCGGGACGGCCCCGGAGCCGGACGCCCAGGCGGAGCCGGCCCCCGAGGCGCCCGTCAAGAAGGCCGCGGCCCGCAAGGCCCCCGCCAAGAAGGCCGCCGCCAAGCGCGCCCCCGCCAAGAAGGCGGCCGCCGCGACCGCGGACAGTGCGCTCGTCGACTCGCTCGAGTCGGTGGCGTCCGTCGAGGCCACCGACTCCACCGGCTCCACCGACTCCGCCGAGGCCGCGGCCCCCGCGAAGAAGGCGAGCGCTCGCAAGTCCGCCACCGCCAAGGCGCCGGCCAGGAAGGCGGCCGCCAAGCGGACCACCGCCAAGGCGGCCCCGGCCGCAGCCGCGGAGGAGAGCGAGACCGCGGAGGAGACCGCCGAGGCTGCCGACCAGACCACAGGTCACGCCGTGCTCTTCCAGGCCCCGGTCGCCACGACCACCCGTCGTACGCGCAAGAAGCCCGAGCCGGTCCCCGTCGAGGTGCCGGTCACCGACGACGACGCCGACGCCGCCGCCGAGGCCACCGACGTCCAGGCGGACGCGGAGCCGGAGCGGGCGCCGGCGAGGAAGAAGACCTCCGGCAAGAAGGCGGGCGGGAAGAAGCCGGGCGCCCAGGCGCCCGCCGACGACTCCGTCGACTCCGCTGAGGCCACCGAGACCGCCGAGCCCGTCGAGGTCGCCGGGACCGCCGCTCCGGCGGTGGGCGAGGGCGAGGAGGAGGAGTCGTCCGCCCAGGACGACGAGTCCGGTGACGGTCCCGCGCGCCGCCGTCGTCGCCGTGGCGGCCGTCGCCGCCGGGGCAAGTCCGGTGACGGCAACGGCGAGGGCGCCGAGTCCACCGACGCCGACACCTCCGACGACACCTCGTCCGAATCCGCGCCGGCCGAGGACGACCAGACCGGCTCGCAGGACGACAGCGAGGGGACCGGCGAGGGGACCTCGCGCCGCCGCCGCCGTCGGCGCCGCGCCGGCGAGGAGGGCGCTGGGGACGACGGCGAGCCCAACACCGTGACCCGGGTGCGCAAGACGCGCTCCGCCGAGGACCAGATCACCGCCGTCTCCGGCTCCACCCGCCTGGAGGCGAAGAAGCAGCGCCGCCGCGAGGGCCGCGAGGCCGGCCGCCGTCGCGCCCCGATCGTCAGCGAGGCCGAGTTCCTCGCCCGCCGCGAGTCCGTCGAGCGGGTGATGGTGATCCGCCAGCGCGAGGACCTCACCCAGATCGGCGTCCTCGAGGACAAGGTCCTCGTGGAGCACTACGTGGCCCGCGAGTCGCAGACCTCCCTGATCGGCAACGTCTACCTCGGCCGGGTGCAGAACGTGCTCCCGTCCATGGAGGCGGCCTTCATCGACATCGGCAAGGGCCGCAACGCCGTGCTGTACGCCGGTGAGGTCAACTGGTCGGCGCTCGGCCACAAGGAGGGCCAGCCCCGCAAGATCGAGTCCGTCCTCTCGAGCGGCCAGATGGTCCTCGTCCAGGTCACCAAGGACCCGATCGGCCACAAGGGCGCCCGCCTGACCAGCCAGATCAGCCTGGCCGGCCGTTTCCTCGTCTACGTCCCCGACGGCACGACGTCGGGCATCTCCCGCAAGCTGCCCGACACCGAGCGCAACCGCCTCAAGACGCTCCTCAAGGAGATCGTCCCCGACACCGCCGGCGTCATCGTGCGCACCGCGGCCGAGGGCGCCAGCGAGGAGGAGCTCACCCGCGACGTCGAGCGCCTGAAGTCGCGCTGGGAGGACATCGAGAAGAAGTCCGCCAACAAGGGCTCGGGTCCGCAGCTGCTCTACGGAGAGCCCGACCTGACGCTCAAGGTCGTGCGCGACCTCTTCACCGAGGACTTCTCCAAGCTCGTCATCGAGGGCGACGACGCCTGGGACACCGTCCACGGCTACGTCGAGTCGGTCGCGCCCGACCTGGCCGACCGCGTCCAGCGGTTCGAGCGCGGCAGCACCGGCGGCGACATCTTCGCGACGTACCGCGTCGACGAGCAGATCCACAAGGGCCTGGACCGCAAGGTCTGGCTGCCCTCCGGCGGCTCCCTGATCATCGACCGCACCGAGGCGATGACGGTCGTCGACGTCAACACGGGCAAGTTCACCGGCAGCGGGGGCAACCTCGAGGAGACGGTGACGAAGAACAACCTGGAAGCTGCCGAGGAGATCGTGCGCCAGCTCCGGCTGCGCGACATCGGCGGCATCATCGTCGTCGACTTCATCGACATGGTCCTGGAGTCCAACCGCGACCTGGTGGTCCGCCGCCTCGTCGAGTGCCTGGGCCGTGACCGCACCCGTCACCAGGTCGCCGAGGTCACCTCGCTCGGCCTGGTGCAGATGACCCGAAAGCGGATCGGCACCGGTCTGCTCGAGGCCTTCAGCGAGAACTGCGAGCACTGCCACGGCCGTGGCGTGGTCATCAAGGACCAGCCGGTCGACCCCGACGCGAAGCCCGAGGAGGGCGAGGGACGGCGCAGCAGCCGTCGCCGCGGTCGCCGGGGTGCCAGCGGCGACGACGCGAGCGGCTCGGCGACCGGCAACGGCACCGGCGGCGAGAGGCCCGCCGAGCACCACGCCCCCTCGCCCAAGGACGTCGCGGCGATGGCGCGCCACGAGAAGCCCGCCGACGAGGCTCCGGCTCCGGAGGACACCACCCCCGAAGCCCCCACGGAGACCACCGAGGTCCCCGAGGTCCCCGAGGTCCCCGAGGTCCCCGAGGCGCCCGAGGCGCCCGAGGCGCCCGAGGCGCCCGAGGCGCCCGAGGCTCAGGACGAGACGCCGGTGGAGGCGGTCGCCGAGGAGGCGCCTGCCGAGGCTCCTGCCGAGGCTCCTGTGGTGGACGACAAGCCGCGGGTGGTCACGCGTACGCGTCGCCGCTCCGCCAGCCGGCCGGCCGGCCCGCCGTCCCTCCCGACGACGTCGACGACCGGCGGTGCCGGGAAGCTGCCGCAGTCCGGCCTGGTCGAGCCGGGCACCGCCGGTGTCGAGCTCGGGGAGCCGGCGAACGCCGACGCCCCGGCTGCCGAGGCGCCGACGGTGGAGCACGTCCCGATCAAGAAGAAGGGCTCACGCAAGCGCTGAGCCCCTGTTCGAGAGGGCAGGGAAGGGGACGGCCGGACGTCGTTTTGCCCGGTCGCCACCCGATCCCGTAGTCTTGACCCTCGGTGTGCAACACACCATCCTGCGCGCCCGCCCCGCGGCGTACTCGCCCGAAGTTGAGGCGGTGTCGTGCGCAGACCCGAAGTTCTTTCAACCCGTAGTCCTGTAACGAGGAGAGTGACTCGCCGTGTACGCAGTCGTGCGCAGTGGCAGCAAGCAGCAGAAGGTTGCCGTGGGCGACGTCATCGAGATCGACGCGATGGCAGCCGCCGGTGACACGCTCACCCTTCCCGTGGTGATGGTCGTCGACGGCGACAAGGTCACCGCGACCGGCCTGGACAAGGCGAGCGTGACGGTCGAGGTCACCGGCCGCACCAAGGGCCCGAAGATCATCATCCAGAAGTACAAGAACAAGACCGGCTACAAGAAGCGCCAGGGTCACCGTCAGAAGTACACCCAGGTCAAGGTCACCGACATCTCCCTCTGAGCACTCCTCCTCGGGCCTGGCTCGAGGTCGACACTCACCGGATCTTCTTTCCACAAAGGACTGAACAATGGCTCACAAGAAGGGTGCCGCGAGCACCAAGAACGGTCGTGACTCCAACGCGCAGCGCCTCGGCGTGAAGCGCTTCGGCGGCCAGGTCGTCGGCGCCGGCGAGATCATCGTCCGCCAGCGTGGCACCCACTTCCACCCGGGCACCGGCGTGGGTCGCGGAGGCGACGACACTCTCTTCGCCCTGCAGGCCGGCGCGGTCGAGTTCGGCACCCGCCGCGGTCGCCGCGTGATCAACATCGTTCCCGGCGAGTGACGCACCCGCTTCACTGAACGTCTTCGACCGAAGGGCGCCCCAAGATCGGGGCGCCCTTCGGCATTTCATCCAGCGACCACTTCCGCAAAGGTTCTCCCCATGGCCATCCCCACGTTCGTCGACCAGGCGACGCTGCACCTCGCGGCCGGACGGGGCGGCAACGGCGTGGCCTCCGTCAAGCGCGAGAAGTTCAAGCCGCTCGGCGGTCCCGACGGCGGCAACGGCGGCCAGGGCGGGTCGATCATCCTGCAGGTCGACACGAGCGTCACGACCCTCGTCGACTACCACCACAGCCCCAAGCGCCGCGCCGAGAACGGCGGCCAGGGCGCCGGTGACCACAAGAACGGTGGCAACGGCAAGGACCTGGTCCTGACCGTCCCCGACGGCACCCTGGTCAAGGACGCCGAGGGGAACGTGCTGGCCGACCTCGTCGGGCACGGCACGACGCTCGTCATCGCCCAAGGCGGACGCGGGGGCCTCGGCAACGCCGCGCTCGCGTCCTCCAAGCGCAAGGCCCCCGGGTTCGCCCTGCTGGGCGAGCCGGGTGACGAGCTCGTCGTACGCCTCGAGCTGAAGGTCGTCGCCGACATCGGCCTCGTCGGCTTCCCGAGCGCGGGCAAGTCGTCGCTGATCGCCGCGATCTCGCGGGCGCGGCCCAAGATCGCCGACTACCCGTTCACCACCCTCATCCCCAACCTCGGCGTCGTCACGGCGGGCGAGACGACCTTCGTGGTCGCCGACGTGCCCGGCCTGATCGAGGGTGCCGCCGAGGGGCGCGGTCTCGGCCACGACTTCCTGCGCCACATCGAGCGCTGCGCCGCGCTGGTGCACGTCATCGACACCGCGTCCATCGAGCCCGGCCGCAACCCGCTCGACGACCTGGCGGTGATCGAGGGCGAGCTCGCCCGCTACGGCGGGCTCGAGGACCGGCCCCGGCTGGTCGCCCTCAACAAGGTCGACGTCCCGGACGGCCAGGACATCGCGGACATGGTGGTCGAGGAGCTGCGCGGCCGCGGCCTCCGGGTGTTCGAGGTCAGTGCCGCCTCGGGTGCCGGGCTGCGTGAGCTCACCTTCGCCATGGCCGAGATCGTCGAGGCGTCCCGCAAGGCCGCGCCCACGGCCGAGCCCGAGCGCATCGTGCTCCGGCCCCGGGCGGTCGACGGCGGGGACGACTTCGAGGTCGTCGCGACCGAGGACGGCTGGCGGGTGCGCGGCACCAAGCCGGAGCGCTGGGTGCGCCAGACCGACTTCAGCAACGAGGAGGCCGTGGGCTTCCTCGCCGACCGCCTCAACCGGCTCGGCGTCGAGGTCAAGCTCGCGCAGATGGGCGCCCAGGAGGGCGACACCGTCATCATCGGCCCGGAGGACAACTCGGTCGTCTTCGACTTCAAGCCCAGCATCGAGGCCGGCGCCGAGATGCTCGGCCGCCGCGGCGAGGACGAGCGGCTGCGCGAGGCACGCCCGGCCCGTGACCGCCGCCGCGACATCGCGGAGGGCATGGAGACCAAGGCCGAGGAGGAGGCGCGCGCCGACGTGGCCCGTCGCCTCGACGCCGAGCGTGCCAAGAAGGGGCCCAACCGCAGCTCCGGCAGCTCGGGCGTGGGACCGATGTCCTACGAGATCGGCACCAAGGACGACCCCGACTGGGACGGCAGTGACGACGACTGACCGCTCCGCCCTGGTGGGCGGTGCCCGGCGCATCGTCGTCAAGGTGGGGTCGTCGTCGCTGACCACTGCTGAGGGAGGCATCGACCCGGCGCGGGTGCGCCAGCTGGTCGAGGTGGTGGCGTCGGTGCGCGACGGAGCCGAGGTCGTGCTGGTCTCGTCCGGTGCCATCGCCGCCGGTCTGGCGCCGCTGGGGATGGGCAGGCGCCCTCGTGCCCTCGCCGCGCAGCAGGCCGCCGCGTCGGTCGGCCAGGGGCTGCTGGCCCACCGCTACCAGGAGGAGTTCGCCCGTCACGGCATCGTGACCGGCCAGGTCCTGCTCACCGTGGACGACGTCACCCGCCGCGCCCACTACCGCAACGCCCACCAGACGTTCGCCAAGCTGCTCGAGCTCGGCGTCGTGCCGATCGTGAACGAGAACGACACCGTCGCGACCTCCGAGATCCGCTTCGGCGACAACGACCGCCTCGCCGCCCTCGTGGCCCATCTCGTGCATGCCGACCTGCTGGTCCTGCTCTCCGACGTCGAAGGGCTCTACGACGGGCCACCCAGCCAGCCCGGCTCGCAGCTGATCCCGCTGGTGCGCTCGGAGGACGACCTGGCGTCGGTGACCATCGGGCCCGCCGGGTCCTCAGGGGTCGGCACCGGCGGCATGACCACCAAGGTGGAGGCGGCCCGCATCGCGACCGGCGCCGGCATCGACGTCGTACTGACCTCGGCCGACCGGGCCGCCGCCGCGCTGTCGGGTGCCGAGGTCGGCACGTTGTTCAGGGCGACCGGGAAGCGTCGGCCGACGCGGCTGCTGTGGCTGGCCCACGCCACCTCGGGGCAGGGCACGCTGACCCTCGACGCCGGTGCCGTGCGCGCCCTGGTCGAGCGTCGCGCCTCGTTGCTCCCGGCCGGCATCACCTCCGTCGACGGCGGCTTCGTGGCCGGCGACGCCGTCGACCTGCACGGTCCCGACGGAGCTCTGGTGGCGCGCGGACTGGTCAACTTCGACGCCGACGAGCTGCCGGCGCTCCTGGGCCGCTCGACCCGCGAGCTGAAGGCGGCGCTCGGGGCGGCGTACGAGCGTGAGGTCATCCACCGCGACGACCTGGTGCTGCTGTAGAGGCGCTAGCGTCGGTCCATGACCGACGAGCGGGAGCCGCTGCATCGCACGCCGGAGGAGGTCGCGGAGGACGAGCGGTTCTTCCGGTGGTACGGCGCGTGGGAGCCGCTCGACCCCGCGGGAGTGGTCGAGCTCATGGCTGGCTTCGAGCGGCCGTGGTGGATCGTCGGTGGCTGGTCGATCGAGGCGTTCACCGGCATGCCGCGCGAGCACGAGGACGTCGACGTCTCGATCCTCGGCCGCGACCTCGCTGCCTTCCGTGAGCACGTCGGCGAGGAGTGGAACCTCTGGAGCAACCACGGCGGCACGCTGCGCCCCTTCGACGACCGCAACCCCGAGGTGCTCGACGTCGGCAGCCAGGTGTGGATCCGCAGGAGCGCGGCGGACCCCTGGGTGGTCGACCTGGTGCCCACCCCGGATCGCGACGGCCTCTGGACCAGCAAGCGCGACCCCGACATCGTTGCGCCCGTGGAGGACGTGACGTGGGTCGCCGACACCGGTGTCCGCTACCAGCGGCCGGAGGTCACGCTCCACTACAAGGCCGTCCTCCACCGCCCCAAGGACGACCGCGACCTGGCCGTGACGTGGCCGCTCCTGGACGACGCGGCGCGGGCGTGGCTCGTGGACGTCGTCCGTCGGCTGTATCCCGAGCACCCGTGGCTGGAGCTGATGGTGTGAGTCACGCGGTGGGGGTCAGGCTGCGCGGGCCCAGGCGAGGGCGAGCCCGGTGAGGTCCCGCGTCGACATCCCGAGCTCCCTGCGCGTGACGCCCTCCGGGCCGCTCGACGTCGGGACGCGTGCTGTCTCGAAGGCGCGCACGAGGTCCCACAGTGTCTTCTCGCCGCGCGTGGTGGCGAGGTAGTCACAGACGAGCGCCGCCAACGCGTAGTTGCGCCCCGGGTCGCGCTGGTAGAACAGGCTGCCGGAGTCCAGCTCGTGGGGCGTCATGCCCACGAGCTGTTGAGCCGCGATGAGACGGCGCTGGTCGATCGGGTAGGTCGAGCGGGCGACGTACTCCGCGACGCCCTCGGCGAGCCAGACCGGCGACCGGTCGTCCGACGTGCCCAGGGCCACGTGGACCAGCTCGTGACGGAACACCAGGCTCCGCGAGAGGACGTCCTGGACGACCGACGGGTTGACGATGATGCGGTACGCCACCACCGGCCCGCCCGGGCGCGACAGCACCGGGAACGCCACGCCGGCCGTGTCGTCGACCGTCATGGCGCTCATCCTCGACATGGCCGAGACGTCCGACGCGCCGTAGACGACGTACGACCCCTGCCACTCCGGGAGGTGGGCGCGGACCGCCGCGGTGGCGGCCGCCAGGTCGCTCATCACGTAGTCGGCATGGTCGACGGTGTCCTCGTCGAAGATCCCGAGGATGCCGCCGGAGCGCCGCACCTCGATGTGGGCGGTGTCCCAGGGCGCGGGCAGCCACCCCGTCCTCGCGTCCACCTGGTCGTTCGGGTCGTCGGCGAGGAGCACCTGGTCATCGCTGTGCACGAACGTCCAGACCGTGCTCCGGGTCACCGGCCGGCGGTCGAAGCCCTCCAGGCGCATCGTGAAGTCGATCGGGAGCTGCAGGTCGCCCTCCCCGGAGACGTTCTCCAGGACCGCGTCGTCGCCGAGCTCGAACGACACGTCGGCCACCGGCAGCAGCGCCAGGTTGTCGAACCACCTGGCCTGCGTGGCCGAGAAGCCGAGCTCGTCGGGGTCGACCGTCGCGAGGAACGCGTCGCGGTCCCCGGCGCGCAGGGCCTGCTCGCGCTCGTCCACCAGCGCGAGGGCGGCGTCGCGCAGCGACTCGTCGGCTCCCGCCGCGGGCGCCGACCGGTGGGGGAGGGTCACCGGTGCCTGGTCCTCGCTCGTGCCCGTACCGCCCTGGCAGCCCACGAGGGGCAGCAGGAGCAGGGAGGCGAGCCGGGCCCGCGATGCGCGCATGGCGCGGAGCCTAGGTGGTGCTCGGGGCACACGAAGGGGAGTTCGTGCAGGTCGCACCGTAGGCTTGGCAGGTCATGAGCCAGCCCCTCGTCTACCTCGACCACGCTGCGACCACGCCCATGCTGCCGGTCGCGGTCGAGGCGATGACCCGTCACCTCACCGGCGTCGGCAACGCGAGCTCGCTGCACGCCTCGGGCCGCGGCGCCCGGCGCGTGGTGGAGGAGTCCCGCGAGACCATCGCCGGGGTCATCGGCGCGCGTCCCGGCGACGTCGTCTTCACTTCCGGCGGCACCGAGTCGGACAACCTCGCGCTCAAGGGCATCTTCTGGTCCCGCCGCGCCGAGGACCCGCGTCGTACGCGCATCCTGTCCACCGCGATCGAGCACCACGCCGTCCTCGACCCGCTGCACTGGCTGGCCGCGAGCGACGGCGCCGAGGTCGAGCTGCTCCCGGTGTCGTCCGAGGGCGTGCTGGACCTCGAGTCGCTGAGGGAGTCGGTGGCCAGGGATCCCGGCTCGGTGGCGCTGATCTCGGTGATGTGGGCCAACAACGAGGTCGGCTCGCTGCAGCCGATCGACGAGGTCGTCGCGCTCGCTGCCGAGCACAAGATCCCCGTGCACACCGACGCCGTGCAGGCGCTGGGGCAGGTGCCCGTGGACTTCGCCGCGTCGGGCGTCGACGCGCTGACCTTCACCGGCCACAAGGTCGGCGGTCCCTACGGCGTGGGAGCCCTCGTCGTACGCCGTGACCTGGCCGTCAGCGCCCTGGTGCACGGAGGCGGCCAGGAGCGCGACATCCGCAGCGGCACGCTCGACGTGCCGGCCATCGCCGGTCTCGCGGCAGCCGTCGAGGCCTCGGTCAAGGCCCAGCACGACCACGCCCTGCGGGTCGCGGCGCTGCGCGACGACCTCGTCCGCCGGGTGATCGAGGTGGTCCCCGACGCGCACCTGCACGGTGCCCCGATGGGACCGGGACGCCTGCCCGGCAACGCCCACCTCGGGTTCCCCGGCTGCGAGGGCGACTCGCTGCTGATGCTGCTCGACGCGCGCGGCATCGAGTGCTCCACCGGATCGGCCTGCTCGGCGGGGGTGCCCCAGCCGTCGCACGTGCTGCTCGCGATGGGCTGCGACGACGACCAGGCCCGCCACTCGCTCCGCTTCTCCCTCGGCCACACCACCACGCCCGCCGACATCGATGCCCTCGTCGAGGCGATCGGCCCCGTCGTCGAGCGCGCGCGGGCCGCCAAGGGTCTCTGATGGGGGCCTGCCCATGAGGGTCGTCGCCGCGATGTCCGGTGGGGTGGACTCCGCCGTCGCCGCAGCCCGGGCCGTCGAGGCCGGCCACGACGTCACCGGCGTGCACCTCGCCCTGAGCCGCAACCCGGCGTCGTACCGCTCCGGCGCGCGCGGCTGCTGCACCATCGAGGACAGCAACGACGCCCGCCGCGCGGCCGACGTCATCGGCATCCCGTTCTACGTCTGGGACCTCTCCGACCGCTTCCACGAGGACGTCGTCGAGGACTTCATGGACGAGTACGCGGCCGGTCGCACGCCCAACCCGTGCCTGCGCTGCAACGAGAAGATCAAGTTCGCCGCGGTCCTCGACCGGGCGCTCGCGCTGGGCTTCGACGCCGTGGCGACCGGTCACTACGCCCAGCTGCGGACCGGCGCGGACGGGCTCATCGAGATGCACCGCGCGACCGACCACGCCAAGGACCAGTCCTACGTCCTCGGCGTGCTCGACCAGGCGCAGCTGCGGCACTCGATGTTCCCGCTGGGCGACACCGACAAGCCCGCCGTCCGGCGAGAGGCCGAGGCACGCGGCCTGCTGGTGGCCGACAAGCCGGACTCGCACGACATCTGCTTCGTGGCCGACGGCGACAACGCCGGGTGGCTGCGCGAGAAGCTCGGTGACCGGGCGCCCAACCACGGTGGCGCGATCGTCGACGCCACCACCGGCGAGACGGTGGGCAGCCACGCGGGCACCTACGGCTTCACGATCGGCCAGCGGCGCGGCCTGCGGCTCGGCACCCCGGCCGCCGACGGCAAGCCCCGCTTCGTGCTCGACATCGAGCCGGTCAGCGGCACCGTGACGGTGGGACCCCGCGAGCGGCTGGCGGTCGACCACGTCGACGGGATCAGGCCACGCTGGTGCGGCACCGTCCCCGAGCGCGTCGACGGCACCGTGCAGCTGCGCGCCCACGGCGCCGAGCACCGCGCGACCGTCGTGGTCGAGGGCGACCGGGTCTCGATCGACCTCCACGACCCGGCCGAGGGCATCGCGCCGGGCCAGGCCGCCGTGATCTACGACGGAACCCGGGTCGTCGGGTCCGCCACCATCTCCGCCACCCGGCCCGTCGGGGCGCACGCGTGACGGTGGCGACCGGGATAGGGTCGATGCCCGGCACCACCGACGCGGGCTTCGTCGAGGCCGTACGCCTCGTGCTCGGCGAGCTGCCCGACCTGCCCCACGTGCCCGAGCTGCCGGGTCGCGGCGTGACCGCCGCGATGACCGGCCGCGGCCTGGCCGTGGTCGAGGGCCTGGCGGCCGACCTCCAGCCCGCCGGGTGGCGACTGACCGACGCCAGCGGTGTGGACCAGCGGCGGGCGCGGTCACTGCTCGCGCAGGACCTCGACGCCGTCGAGGAGCTGGCGCAGGGCTACGAGGGCTCGTTCAAGACCCAGGTGGCCGGCCCCTGGACGTTGGCCGCGACCGTGGAGAAGCCCCGCGGCGACAAGGTGCTCAGCGACCACGGGGCCCGGCGCGAGCTCGCCCAGGCCCTGGCCGAGGGGATCGGGAGCCACCTCGCCGACCTCCGCCGGCGGGTGCGCGGGGTGGACCGGTGGATCGTGCAGGTCGACGAGCCGGCCCTCGGCGCGGTCGTCGACGGGCAGGTGCCCACGGCCAGCGGCTACGGACGGCACCGCCGCGTGGACCTCCCGGAGGCCTCCGCGCACCTCGAGTGGCTGGTCGCCGCCATCACCGATGCCGGTGGGGAGGCCTGGGTGCACTCGTGCGCCCCGCAGACCCCGTGGTCCCTGGTCGCCGGCACCGGCGCGGCCGGCCTGTCGGCCGACCTCGACATGCTGGGCCCCCAGGACCTGGACACCTTCGCCGAGGCGCTGGAGGCGGGCCGCACGGCCGCCCTCGGGATCGTTCCCTCGACCGACCCGTCCAGCGCGCCGTCGGACGCCCGGCTCACCGAGCGGGTGCAGCGCTGGCTGGACATGCTGGGACTGGACCCCGAGGTCGTGGGGGAGCGGCTGGTGGTCACCCCGACCTGTGGGCTGGCGAGCGCCACGCCGGAGTGGGCCGCCCGCGCGGTCGGCCTCTCGGCGACCATCGCGCGCAACCTCTGATCAGTCGAGGACCTGCGCGTCGAGGACGTCGAGCGACGACGTGATCGCGACGTCGTGCCAGTGGCCCGCCCCTGTGAGCATGTAGTGGCCGAGCGGGCCCATGTCGCGCAGCTCGGCGCTGTCGGCGACGGCCCGGGCGCGCTCGACGAACCGGACGGTCTCCCCGAAGGACGTGATCCGGTCGCGGCGACCGTGCGCGGCGCGCAGGGTGCGCCCGGCCAGCGTGTGGACCGGGTCCTGCGCGGACCACCACGGCGCCAGGCCGACCACGCCGCGCACCGAGGGGTCATCAGCCACGTGCACCGCGACCCGGGCACCCATCGAGTGCCCGAGCAGCACCACGGGGACGTCCCCGTGGGCTGCCCGGACCTCGTCGAGGGCCCACCGAGCGTCGGCGGTGCGGTCGACACCGCCGTTCCACCCGCGCTCCCGGTAGCGCACCGACCAGATCCCCACACCCGACTCGTGGGCCCGCGCCGCGATGTCCCGCTGGAGCCACAGGGCTCGCCGCCACGACAGGCTCCGCCCGTCGATGGCCTGCTGCGAGCGCGGCTTGCCACCGTGAAGCACGAGGATCATCGCCCGGGCGCGGCCGGGAGCGTCGTAGGTGGTGAGGAGCGGGTCGGTCACGGAAGCCCTTCGGCGCTGGAGCGCATGACGGATGGGTGGGGTCAGTGGACGGCGACGCCCTCGGGCGCCTCGTCCGTGGCCAGCTCGTCGTGGTGGACGTTGAGGAACAGCCACACGATGGCCGACGCGACCAGCATCATGATCGAGCCGACCAGGAAGGCGTGGGTGGCCCCGTCGGCGAACCCGACGATGCCGGCGATCGGGCCGAGCTGGTCGGGCGTCAGCCGGCCCTGCGCGGCCGCGCCGAGCTGCGGGGCGACCTCGTCGGCGCGCAGCTGCGAGAAGTGCAGCGCCACGGTGCTGAGCGTCGCGAGGCCGAGCGCACCGCCGACCTGCTGCATCGTGTTGAGCACGCCCGAGCCGATGCCGGAGTCCTGGGCGCGGAGGCGGTGCACCGCGACCAGGGTGAGCGGGACGAAGTTGAGCCCCATGCCGAAGGCCATCAGCACGATGAACGGCAGGACGTGCGTCCAGTAGTTGACCCCGTCGCCGAGGTGACCGCCACCGGCCACCGCGTCGAGGATCCCCGAGGCGCTGCCGGGGACGTCGAGGCGGCTGAAGCCGAACAGGGCCGTGGCCGACAGGAGCGTGCCGACGCCCGACAGGAAGCGCGGGTCGACGTGGCTGATCAGCTTGGAGGCGGTGGTGGCCGAGATGATCATCGCGATCGAGAACGGCAGGAACGCGAAGCCGGTCTGCAGCGGGGAGTAGCCCACCACCAGCTGGATGAACAGCGACAGGAAGAAGAACATCGCGAACATGGCCGCCGGGACGATCATCATCACCGCGAACGCCACCGCGCGGTTGCGGCTGGCGAAGATGCGGAACGGCAGGAGCGGGTGCTCCACGCGCGACTCGATGATCATGAAGAGGGCGAGCAGCGCGACGCCGAGGGCGAGGCTGAGGATCGTGCTGGTGGCGTCCCAGCCGTAGTCCTCCTGGCCGGCGCGGCTCAGGCCGAACACGATCGCGAGCAGGCCGGCGGTGCCGGTCACGGCACCCGGGACGTCGAGCTCACCCGCGTGACGCTCGGACTCGTCGAAGAAGCGGGGCGCGAAGAACGCGGCGCCGAGGCCGATCGGGACCACGATCAGGAAGGTGTAGCGCCAGCCCTCGATGCCCAGGGGCGAGTCGAGGCCGGTGAGCCAGCCGCCCAGGATCAGGCCGACCGCGGCACCCACGCCCGCCATGGCGGCGTACACCGCGAAGGCGCGGTTGCGCTCCCGGCCGGCGGGGAAGGTGGTGGCGATCAGGGCGAGCGCGGCGGGGGAGGCCATCGCCGCGCCGAGGCCCTGGAAGGCGCGGGCGCCGAGGAGCATGGCCTCGTTCTGGGCGAAGCCGCCCACGAGCGAGGCGACGGCGAACAGGATCACGCCCGCCATGAAGATGCGCCGGCGTCCCATCAGGTCGGCGAGCCGGCCACCGAGCAGGAGGAAGCCGCCGAACGTCAGGGCGTAGCCGGTGACGATCCACTGCAGGTTGGCCTGGTCGATGGACAGGTCGCGGCCGATGAACGGGAGCGCGATGTTGGCGATGGTGCTGTCGAGCACCACCATCAGCTGGGCGAGCGAGATGAGCACGAGCGCCCAGCGCAGGCGCTTGTGCTGCTCGGGAGTCACCTCGTCGGCAACGGGAGCGAGGTCGGTCATGGGGGATCCTTCGGTGGAGCGGGTCGGGTACGAGTGGAGCAGAGGGGTCGGACAGCGGGACCGGATCAGGACGTGGAGCCGGGTCGGATCGGGCCGTGGAGGGCAGCAGGCAGGACGACCTCGTCGAGCACGCGCCCGAGCAGGTCGGGGGTGACGGCGTCACCCAGCAGGAAGGCGCGGTGCAGCACGATCCCCGCCAGCGCGGGGGCGAGCACGGACAGGTCGGAGTCGGGGTGGACCTCGCCGCGCTCGCGGGCACGCTCGTAGATGGCGCGCGAGGAGGCGACCTTGGGGCCGATGAAGTCGCGGCGGTAGACCTCCGCGAACTCGGGATCCCGGACCATCGCCGTCACCACGGCGGACAGCACCGACTGGGCCAGCGGGTCGTTGAGGCCGCCACTGCCGCAGTACGCCGCCAGCAGGTCGCCGCGAAGACTCCCGGTGTCCGGGACGACCGGCTCGCCCTTGTGGGCCATGATCGCGGCCACGACGAGCTCGGGCTTGCCCTTCCACCGGCGGTAGAGCGTGGCCTTCGACGCCTTGGCGCGGGTGGCGACGGCGTCCATGGTGAGCAGGTCGTAGCCCACCTCGTCGAGGACCTCGAGGGTGGCGTCGAGGATCTGCAGCTCGCGCTCGCCCTCCACGCGGGGGCGGGTGCCGGTCTCGGTGGGTGTCATGCGGCCTCTCGCTCGGCTCGGGATGCTGCTGGGAGGTGATGAAACGAAACGGTTTCGTTTCGACCAACCAGACCGTACGCGGATCTATTCCGAGGGAACGAATCAGTTCCATCCGGTCCAGACCTGCTGTCGAACGACGTGTCGGTGGGGACCGGCAGACTGTGCCCATGAACACGCCCGACACCGAGTCGACGGTCGCCACTGCCCCGCCCCAGGCACGCGAGCGCCACCAGGAGCTGAGCGAGCAGGTCGACGACGCGCGCTGGCGCTACTACGTGCTCGACGACCCGACACTGTCGGATGCCGACTTCGACGCGCGGCTGCGCGAGCTCGAGGCCCTCGAGGACCAGTACCCCGAGCTGCGCACCCCCGACTCGCCCACGCAGAAGGTCGGCGGCGCCGTCTCGACCGAGTTCACCGCGGTCGACCACCTCCAGCGCATGGAGTCGCTCGACAACGCCTTCAGCTTCGAGGAGCTCAGCGCGTGGCACGCCCGCATCCTGCGCGAGGGCATCGAGGCGCCCGCCCTGCTCTGCGAGCTCAAGGTCGACGGGCTCGCCATCAACCTGCTCTACGAGGACGGCCGCCTGGTGCGCGCGCTGACCCGCGGCGACGGGCGGACGGGTGAGGACGTGACCCCCAACGTCAAGACGATCACGAGCGTGCCCCACCGGCTGACGAGCACCGAGGAGCACCCGGTGCCCGCGCTGGTGGAGGTCCGCGGCGAGGTGTTCTTGCCGAGCGAGGCCTTCGAGCGCCTCAACGCCTCGATGACCGACGCCGGCAAGCCCATGTTCGCCAACCCGCGCAACGCCGCGGCCGGGTCGCTGCGGCAGAAGGACCCCCGCGTCACCGCGACCCGCGACCTGGGCATGGTGTGCCACGGCATCGGCGCGCGGGAGGGCTTCGAGCCGACGGCGCAGAGTGCGGCGTACGACGCCCTGCAGGCGTGGGGGCTGCCGGTCTCCGAGCAGGTCAGGGTCGTGCCGACGCTGGCGGACGTCGAGGCCTTCATCGAGCACGTCGGCGAGCACCGTCATACGATCGTCGGCTACGAGATCGACGGCGTGGTGGTCAAGGTCGACGACGTCGCCCTGCAGCGACGTCTGGGGTCGACGAGCCGCGCGCCCCGCTGGGCGATCGCGTTCAAGTACCCGCCCGAGGAGGTCAACACGCTCCTGCTCTCGATCGAGGTCAACGTCGGCCGCACCGGCCGGGTGACGCCCTACGGCGTGATGGAGCCGACCAAGGTCGCCGGTTCCACGGTCGAGAACGCCACGCTCCACAACGCCCACGAGGTCAAGCGCAAGGACGTGCGACCGGGCGACACGGTCATCCTGCGCAAGGCCGGCGACGTGATCCCCGAGATCCTCGGCCCCGTGCTGGCGTTGCGGCCCGACGGCCTCGAGCCGTGGCAGATGCCCACGACGTGCCCGGCCTGCGGCACGCCGCTGGCCCAGCAGAAGGAGGGCGACAAGGACCTCCGCTGCCCCAACCACGAGAAGTGCCCGGCGCAGGTGCGCGAGCGCGTCTTCCACGTGGCGGGTCGCGGCGCGTTCGACATCGAGGGGCTGGGCTACGAGGCCGCCGTCGCGCTGCTCGACGCGGGCGCGATCACCAACGAGGGTGACCTCTTCGACCTCGACGAGGCGGCGCTGCTCACCGCGCCCCTCTTCACCCGCGCACCCAAGAAGGGTGAGGAGGGACCGCAGCTCAGCGCCAACGGCGCGCGCCTGCTCGCCAACCTCCACGAGCGCCGGGCGAAGGTGCCGCTCTGGCGGGTCCTGGTCGCCCTGTCGATCCGCCACGTCGGTCCGACCGCCGCCCGCGCGCTGGCCACCGAGTTCGGCTCGATGGCCGCGATCCGCGAGGCCTCGGAGGAGGCGCTGGCTGCCGCCGACGGTGTCGGCCCGACCATCGCCGCCTCGGTCCGCGAGTGGCTCGACGGCGACCAGGCGTCCTGGCACACCGCGATCCTCGACTCGTGGGAGGCGGCCGGGGTCACGATGGCCGACGAGCGCGACGAGTCCGTCGCCCGCACGCTCGAGGGGCTCACCATCGTCGCCACGGGCTCCCTGCAGCACTACACCCGCGACTCGGTGAAGGAGGCGATCATCAGCCGCGGCGGGAAGGCGGCCGGCTCGGTGTCGAAGAACACCGACTACGTGGTCGTCGGCGACAACGCCGGGTCCAAGGCCGACAAGGCCGAGCAGCTCGGGGTGCCCGTCCTCGACGAGGAGCAGTTCACCGCGCTGCTGGAGCAGGGGCCCGAGGCGCTGGCCTGACCACGAAGTGGGGCGAGGAGGTTTGGGACCCGGCGCCAGCGGTGAGGAACACCTGAACGACTACTTCACGGGGGTCCCCATGCGTCTCGTCCCATCACTCGTCCCGGCACTCGTGGCCGCCGCCGGCCTGGCGGCGCCGCTCGCGCTGGTGGCGCCGGCGCAGGCCGCGGTCACCTGCGGCGGCCTGAAGGCGACCATCGTCGGCAACGACAAGGCCAACACCATCAACGGCACCCCCCGGCGGGACGTGATCGTGGCCCGGGGAGGCAACGACACCATCCGCGGGCTCGGCGGCAACGACGTGGTCTGCGGCGGCGACGGCGCCGATTCGATCCTCGGCGGGGACGGGGACGACCGCCTCTTCGGCGAGGCCGACCTGCTGCGGATCGACAGGTTCGGCCGCATCGTCAAGGCCGGCGACACGATCTCCGGCGGTGCCGGCAACGACACGATCGACCTCGGCTACGACCCTCGTCCGGCGAGCGAGGGCACCCAGGTGGTCCTCGACGGGGTGTCGTACGCCAACGCACCCGCGCCCGTCGTCGTGGACTTCCGCGCGAGCACGACGGTGCCGGTCGCCGCCGAGGGCAGTGACACGGTGACCGGGTTCGACGGCGGGATCCGCATCGTCGCCTCCCCGCTCGGCGACACGATCAAGGGCACCAACTCCGCCGACACCGTCCTCGCACGCGGCGGCGACGACACGATCTTCGGCCGTGGCGGGGACGACACGATCGTCGCGGACACGGCCGGCACCCTCGGCAACGACCGGCTCTACGGCGAGGCCGGCGACGACACGCTGACCGGCCTCGTCGGCATCGACACCTTCGTCGGCGGCAGCGGCAGCGACACCCTCAGCACGACGTCGGAGAGCCACCAGGTCTTCCGCGGCGGCAGCGGCGTCGACACCGTGAGCTTCCCGATCCCGGTCGAGTCGGGCTTCGTGGCCAAGGGCCACGGCGGCCAGGACAAGCTGCGCCTGCTGCCGAGCTCCAACCCCGCCCTCAAGCCGACCGTCCGGATCGACCAGCTGAAGAGGACGACCATCCGCGACCTCCAGCCCTACACGCTCGAGGGGAGGATCACCGGCTTCAGCGACGTGCTGCTGCCGGCGCGCGCCCTGTCGATCTTCAAGGGCAGCAACGACTCGGAGATCATCACCGCCAACCCCGACTACCGCGTCATGGTCGACGGCCGCGGCGGCGCCGACGTGATGACGGGCTCCGACGAGCCCGATCGCCTCGACGGCGGCAAGGGCTTCGACATCGCGCGCGGCCGTGGCGGCAACGACACCTGCAAGGCGGCCGAGAAGCGCTCCAGCTGCTGAGGCAGCGGTCCCGACCGGCCGCAGGAGCGGGTGGGGCGTGGACCTAGGATTGCCGGCATGCCCGAGATCTCCCGCGAGGAAGTGGCCCACCTGGCCAGCCTCGCCCGCATCGACCTCTCCGACGCCGAGCTCGACCACCTCGCACCCCAGCTGAGCGTGATCCTCGAGTCGGTCGCCTCCATCAACGGGGTCGCCGGCGACGACGTGCCGCCCACCTCGCACGCGCTCCCGCTCACCAACGTGTTCCGTGAGGACGTCGTGGTGCCCGGGCTGACCGCCGAGGAGGCCCTGTCGGGCGCACCGGCCGTCGAGGACCAGCGTTTCTCCGTGCCGCGGATCCTGGGGGAGGAGCAGTGATGCGTCGCGAGGAGATCCTGCGCAGCACCGCTGCCACGTTGGCCGACGAGCTGGCCGCCGGCACCGTCACCTCCGCCGAGCTGACCGAGGCCCACCTCGACCGCATCGACGCCGTCGATGGCGCGGTCCATGCGTTCCTCCACGTCGACCGCGAGGGCGCGCTCCTCCAGGCCGCGGAGTCCGACGCGCGCCGCTCCCGTGGGGAGGCACGCGGCCCGCTCGACGGCGTACCGATCGCGGTCAAGGACGTGCTCACGACCCGTGGCCTGCCGACGACCTGCGGCTCGAAGATCCTCGAGGGCTGGATCCCGCCCTACGACGCGACGGTCGTCGAGCGGCTGCGCGTCGCCGGCCTGCCGATCCTGGGCAAGACCAACATGGACGAGTTCGCGATGGGCTCCTCGACCGAGCACTCCGCCTACGGCCCGACCCGCAACCCGTGGGACCTCGACCGGATCCCCGGCGGGTCCGGCGGCGGCTCGGCGGCTGCGGTCGCGGCCTTCGAGACGCCGCTCGCGATCGGCACCGACACCGGCGGCTCGATCCGCCAGCCCGGCGCCGTGACCGGCACGGTCGGTGTGAAGCCGACCTACGGCGGGGTGTCCCGCTACGGCCTGGTGGCCCTGGCCAACAGCCTCGACCAGGCGGGTCCCGTGACCCGCACCGTGCTCGACGCCGCGATGCTCCACGACGTCATCGGTGGCCACGACCTGCGCGACTCCACCTCGATCAAGCAGGAATGGCCGTCCTTCACCGAGGCGGCGCGTCAGGGCGCGACCGGCGACATGAGCGGCGTCAGGGTCGGCGTCATCACCGAGCTCTCCGGGGACGGCTGGCAGGCGGGCGTGATGAACCGCTTCAACGAGTCCGTCGAGCTGCTGGTCAAGGCCGGCGCCGAGGTCGTCGAGGTCTCCTGCCCGTCCTTCGTGCACGCGCTCGCGGCCTACTACCTGATCCTGCCGGCCGAGGCCTCCAGCAACCTCGCGAAGTTCGACGCGATGCGCTACGGCCTGCGCGTGACGCCGGAAGCCAAGAATGGGACACCGCCCAGCGCCGAGGACGTCATGCGCGCCACCCGCGACGCCGGCTTCGGCGACGAGGTGAAGCGCCGCATCATCCTCGGCACCTACGCCCTGTCCAGCGGCTACTACGACGCCTACTACGGCCAGGCGCAGAAGATCCGCACGCTCATCAGCCGCGACTTCGACGCCGCCTTCGAGCAGGTCGACGTGCTCGTCTCGCCGACCGCACCCACCGCGGCGTTCCGGATCGGCGAGAAGCTCGACGACCCGATGGCGATGTACCTCAACGACCTCGCCACCATCCCCGCCAACCTGGCCGGCGTGCCCGGCATCTCGGTCCCCAGCGGCCTCGTCGACGAGGAGCCGCTGCCTGCCGGGTTCCAGGTCCTCGCCCCGGCGCTCGCAGACGACCGCGTCTACCGCGTCGGTGCCGCCCTCGAGAAGCTGCTGACCGACCAGTGGGGCGGACCCCTGCTCGACAAGGCTCCGGCCCTGGACACGAACGAGGTCGCGCGATGACCGCCCAGACGAACGACACAGCGCTGATGCCCTTCGACGAGGTGCTGGCGGCCTTCGACCCCGCCCTCGGCCTCGAGGTGCACGTCGAGCTCAACACCGCGTCCAAGATGTTCTGCGGCTGCCCGGCCACCTTCGGCGGCGAGCCCAACGCGGGGGTGTGCCCGACCTGCCTGGGCCTGCCCGGCGCGATGCCGGTCGTCAACGGCAAGGCGGTGGAGTCCGCGATCCGCATCGGGCTCGCGCTCAACTGCGACATCGCCGAGTGGTGCCGCTTCGCCCGGAAGAACTACTTCTACCCGGACATGCCGAAGAACTTCCAGACCTCGCAGTACGACGAGCCGATCGCTTTCGACGGCTGGATGGACGTCGACATCCAGAACGACGCCGGGGAGACCGAGACCTTCCGCGTCGAGATCGAGCGCGCGCACATGGAGGAGGACACCGGCAAGTCGCTGCACGTCGGCGGCTCCACCGGCCGCATCCACGGCGCCGACTACTCGCTGGTCGACTACAACCGCGCCGGCATCCCGCTCATCGAGATCGTCACCCGCCCGATCCTCGGCGCGGGGGAGAAGGCGCCCGAGGTCGCGAAGGCGTACGTCGCCCAGCTGCGCGAGCTCATCGTGGCGCTCGGTGTCTCCGAGGCGCGGATGGACCAGGGCAACCTGCGTGCCGATGTCAACCTGTCGCTGGCCCCCAAGGGCAGTGACGTGCTCGGCACCCGCACGGAGACCAAGAACGTCAACTCGTTCCGCTCGGTCGAGCGTGCCGTGCGCTACGAGATGCAGCGCCACGCCGCGATCCTCAGCCAGGGCGGCTCGATCCTGCAGGAGACGCGCCACTGGCACGAGGACACCGGGATCACCACGAGCGGTCGCACGAAGTCGGACGCCGAGGACTACCGCTACTTCCCCGAGCCGGACCTGGTGCCCGTGGCGCCGAGCCGGGAGTGGGTCGAGGAGCTGCGCGGCACCCTGCCGGAGAACCCGACGGCACGTCGCGCGCGGCTGCAGGCGGAGTGGGGCTTCAGCGACCTCGAGATGCGCGACACCGTCGGCGCAGGGGCGCTCGGGCTGGTCGAGGAGACCATCGCCGAGGGCGCACCCCCGCAGGCGGCACGCAAGTGGTGGCTCGGCGAGCTCGCCCGGCGCAGCAACGAGGACGGCGTCGACCTCGTCGACCTGCCCATCACGCCGGCCCAGGTCGCGCGGATCCAGGCACTGGTGGACGACAAGACCGTCAACGACAAGCTGGCCCGCCAGGTGTTCGAGGGCGTCCTCGCGGGTGAGGGCACGCCCGACGAGGTCGTCGAGAAGCGCGGGCTGGCCGTCGTGTCGGACGACGGCGCGCTCGGCGCCGCCGTCGACAACGCGATCGCCGCGAACCCGGACGTCGCCGACAAGATCCGTGACGGCAAGGTGGCCGCGGCCGGTGCGCTCATCGGTGCGGTGATGAAGGAGATGCGCGGACAGGCCGACGCCGGCCGGGTGCGCGAGCTCATCCTGGAGAAGCTCTCCTGAGAGAAACTTTCGAGAACTTGGCTGGTCTAGACAACTTGTTAGGGTGAACGCGAGTCACATTGGTCACATCACCAACCAACGCTCGCATCATTCGGGGGACAGGACGGCTGTTGCCGTCATGGGGTCCCCGCGCGAGCGGGAAGGACGTCATGCACCATCGCATTCGACCCATCCGAACCGCCGCGGTCGCCCTGTCGACCGCAGCACTGGGGGTCGGCGTGCTCGCCGCAGCCCCTGCCACCGCAGACCCGTCGCCCGCCCTGCGGGAGGCCAAGGCCGCGGCTGCCACCGACAGCACGCCGTCGACGATCGCCGCCCAGTGGATCGCCGACGAGCTCACCAACGGCCTCATGGTCGGCAAGTTCGGCCCTGACTTCGGTCTCACCATCGACACCGGGATGGCGGTCTCGACCGTCGCCGGCCAGGGTGCGACGGTCACGGCGATCAACAACGCGCTCGAGCCGCGCATCGCCGAGTACGTCGGCGACGGCACCAAGGAGTCCTACGTCGGCGCGCTGGCCAAGGCGGCCGCGTTCGCGCGCACCGCCAAGCAGAACCCGACGAGCTACGGGGGCGTCAACCTGATCACCCGCATCGAGGGCCGCACCGAGGACCCAGCCGCCGCCGGTGCCACGCCCAACCCGCTCGCGGGCCGGGTCTCGGACAAGTCCGAGTTCGGCGACTTCGCGAACGTCGTCGGACAGTCCTACGCCGTACGCGCCCTGTCGCTGGCCAACTCCGCTGAGGCGGGTGCGGCTCGTGACTTCCTGCTCAAGCAGCAGTGCGCCTCGGGCTACTTCCGGCTCAACTTCGACAAGCCGGCGGCCGCGAGCCAGTCCTGTGCCGAAGGCGTGGCCGGCAGCGAGGCCGACCCGGACGCCACGTCGCTCGCCGTGATCAACCTGGTCGAGTCCGGTGACAACAGCCAGGCCGTCAAGGACGCGCTGGCCAAGGCCGGCACGTGGCTCGCCGCTCGCCAGCGTCGCAGCGGCGCGATCCGCGGCGGCACCGGGACCGCGAAGATCAACACCAACTCCACTGCCCTGGGTGGCTACGCCATGGGCCTGCTGAAGAACCGCGACGCCGCGCTCAAGGCGGCTCTGTGGGTGCGCAAGAACCAGCCGGTCGACAAGTACAAGTGCCGCACCGCGCTGACCAAGGACACCGGAGCCGTGGCCTATCGCAAGGACAAGGTCACCGCGGCCAAGACCACCGGCATCCCGGCCGACGCCCGCGACGAGTGGCGCCGTGCCACCTCGCAGGCGATCCTCGGCCTGCAGTTCGCGCCGGCCAGCAAGGACAGGCTGCGGATCGTGTCCGTGCGTCGTGAGGCCCGCGCGGGCGACCGCGTGCAGTTCCGGGTCTACGGGCTCGCGCCGAGCGAGAGCGCCTGCATGCAGGTCAAGGGTGACTTCGTCCGCGTCAAGGGCAAGAAGTCCGGCGACAGGATCGTGCGCAAGCTGCAGCTGCCCACCGGCAACCAGCGACGCGTCGCACTCGTGAAGACCTCGGACGACGAGGCTCGCACGTCGCTGCGCGTGCGCAACTGACCCACCTGCCACACCACTCCGGCCCGGCGTCCCAGACGCCGGGCCGGAGTGCGTCCCGGCCCGGGGGAGGGATACGCTTCGCACGCCGCACCCATCCGGGTCGGCACCACACACGCCCGAGCTGGGGAAAGCCGGTCCGAAACCGGCGCTGACCCGCAACCGTGGGCACGGGAGCGATCCCGTGCGAGCCGGAACACCCGCCTCGACGCGTCTTGATCACCATCGCTGTCGAGGAATGCAGCGGGGCGGACCGGCGCATGCCGCTTCCCTCGCTGTCGCAGCGAGGGAAGGAACCATGAAGCTCTCCGCGCCCCACAGTGCGTTCGCGGGCCTTGCGCTGGCCGTCACCACCACGGTGCTGGCCCAGCCTCTGCTCATCTCCCCGGCCCGGGCGTCGACCGACGTCCCTGCTCCGGCCGCCGCCCGCTCGGGCACCGCGTGGCTTGCCACGCAGCTGACCAACGGTGTCATCCACAACCCGAACTACGGCGGGTTCGACGACCTCGGCCTGACCCTCGACATCGGGCTCAGCATGGACGAGGTCGGCGGCGACACGGCGCTGGTGCGCCAGCTGCGGTCGACGATGTCGAGCCGGATCAGCGACTACGTCACCGGTGGTTCCTTCGGCAAGCCGGAGTACCGCCTGGCCGGCGAGCTCGCCAAGTCGCTCGTCTTCGCCCAGGTCAGCGGAGCGGACCCCCGCACCTACGGCGGATACGACCTCGTCACCGAGCTGGAGGGCACGGTCGAGGCATCCGGGCCGAGCGCCGGACGCGTGGTCAACCAGTCGCCCGACCCCGACGCCCAGGACCCGTACTGGGACGACTACGCCAACACCTTCAGCCAGGCACTGGCGGTGCGCGGACTCTCGGTCGCTGGTTCCACCAAGGCTGCCGCCGCCACCGACTTCCTGCTCGAGCAGCAGTGCTCATCGGGCTTCTTCCGGGTCTTCTTCACCGCTGACCGCGCGGCCGCGGACCAGTCGTGCGTCGAGGGCACCGACCCGACCGACACCGACGCCACCGCGTTCGTGGTGCGTCAGCTCGCGGCTGTCTCGCCGCGTCCTGCCGCCGTGGGCGCCGCGATCACCAGGGCCGTGGCCTGGCTCGGCGCGAGGCAGAAGGCAGACGGCTCGTTCGTTGGAAGCGCCTACACGCCCGACTCCAACACCAACAGCACGGGCCTCGCGGCGAGCGCGCTCGCTGCGGGCGGGAAGTGCGAGCAGGCCGGCCGGGCCGCCGAGTGGGTCGCGTCGCTCCAGGTCGGTCCCCAGCCGGCGACGTCACCCCTCGCTGGCGAGGAGGGTGCGCTGGCGTACGACTCCGGCGCGATGACCACGGCGGCCGCCGGCGGCATCACCGACGGGTCGCGCGACCAGTGGTGGCGCGCGACCGTGCAGGCCGTCGCCGGCCTCACGCACGTCCGCGGCTCCGCCAAGGCGCTGGCGGTCACGTCCACGGGCACCGAACCCGGTCAGGCTGCCATCCTCACCGCCACCGGCGGCACCGTCGGGGACCGCTTCTGCCTCTCCGGTCCCGGCATCGCGGGCACCCGCACGGTCGTCGTCGGCTCAGAGGGCACCCTGACGGCCAAGGTCGTCCTGCCTGCTGCCGCCGGCCCTGCGACGTACCAGCTCACGGGACGCGACGGCGTGGCTGCCCACACGGTGGGAGTGCAGTCCGCCTCGGCACGAGACTCGGTCGCCGGTGTCCGCCTGGCCGGACCGATCGGCTTCCGCCCGGCCGGCAGCAAGGCGACCCTCGAGGTCACCGGCGCGGCCCCGGGAGCACGCTTCCAGCTCCGCGGTCCGGGGACCGCCGACGTCACCGTGGTCGCCGGGTCCGACGGCGCGCTGACCCGCACCGTCACCCTGCCCGACGCCACCACCACGGCGGCGTACGTCCTCGTCGGGTCCGACGGGAAGGTCGCCGACGACACCCGCGTGCTGGGAGCGACGACGCTCAAAGTCGCGACGCTGAAGAGCGACGGCCCGCGCACGCGCGTGCTGGTGCGTGGTCTCGCGAAGGGGGAGAAGGTGCGGCTCGTGGTCGCGGGCAAGGTCCTGGCGAAGGGCCGTGCGACCTCGAAGGGCCGTTTCGTGGCCCGGGTGGCCCTCCCGAACAAGCGCAAGGTCCGGATCAGGGCCGTCGGGCAGTTCCCGGCCCTGCGCTCCGGCGCCACGACCCGGACGCTGCGATGACGATCGCCGGCATCCGTCGCCTGGTCGCCGGACTGGCCCTGCTGATGGCCGGACCCGGGTTCGCCCTCGGGCCGGCCCCGGCCGCCGACGCGGCCACGTGCGCCTCGACGGGCGGCGTCAGCGTCGTCGTCGACTACCGCGAGCTGGGCGGCAGCACGGTCACCGCGTGCGCGCCCGACGGCGGCGGCAAGAGCGCCGCGGCGATCTTCGAGTCGGTCGGCGTCTCGATCAGCTACGCGACCCGACAGCCCGGTTTCGTGTGCCGCGTCAACGGCGTCCCGACCAGCGACCCGTGCGTCAACGCCTCCCCGGCCAACGCCTACTGGGGGCTCTGGTGGGCCGACGGCTCGAAGGCCTCGTGGACGTACTCGTCCTCCGGAGTGGGCTCGCTCACCGTCCCCGCCGGCGGCTCGGTGGGGTGGTCCTGGCAGCAGGACCGCGCGGCCGGGGCGAGCGTCCCGCCGGGAGTCGCGCCGCCAGTGACCCGTACGTCGAGCAGCCCGTCGCCGGTGCCGACCCAGTCGCCGACCACGTCTCCGACGCCCTCGCCGACGGCCAGCCCGTCGAGCGGCTCCGGGTCGTCGGGCGGGTCCGGGTCGTCGGGCGGGTCCGGGTCGTCGAGCCCGACGCCGACCTCGAGCCCGTCCCCGACCAAGGGCGGTGGATCGAGCGGGAGCGCGGGCGGTTCGACCCCGACCTCGTCCCCGCAGGCGAGTCCCTCCGGGGCGCCGAGCGCACCCTCCGAGTCGCCACTGGCACCTGAGTCTCCCAGCGACTCACGGTCCAGGGGCGGCGCCAAGGAACGGTCGAAGAGCGACCCCCTGCGCCGTGAGTCTCCGAGAGACTCACGGCCCAGCAAGGACGCCGACGCCACCGAATCGGTCTCTGAGTCTCCCAGCGACTCAAGCCCCAGTGCCGCGCCCGAAGCGGGTCCGCCGACCCCGGACGAGCCGGCGCGCGTCCCGGCCGCCGTGACGTGGAGCATCCTCGGGCTGCTCGCGCTCGCCATCGCGACCAGCGCCGTCGTGGCGCGTCGCAGACGGGGGTCTGACGCGTCGTGACCGGACCGGCGCTGCCCGTGCGGGCGCTCGCGCGTGACCTGCACCCGATCGCCTGGTGGTCCTGGGCGATCGGGCTGGCCACCGCGGCGTCCCTGACGACCAACCCGCTGCTGCTGCTCCTGATCATGGGCTCGGCGACGGTGGTGGTCATGGCGCGCCGGTCCGGTCATCCCTTCGGCCGCTCGTTCCGCCTGTACGCCATGCTCGCAGCGCTCACGGTGGTGCTGCGGGTGGTGTTCCGGATCGTCTTCGGCGGCCAGGAGGTCGGCCACGTGCTGCTCGACCTCCCCGAGGTCCCCCTGCCCGACTGGGCCGCAGGAGTCCGCCTGCTCGGGCCGGTCACGAGCGAGGCGCTGCTCGCCGGCCTCTACGACGGGCTCCGGCTCGCCACGATCATCCTCTGCGTCGGAGCCGCCAACTCCCTCGCCAACCCCAAGCGCCTGCTCGCCTCGGTGCCGCCCGCCCTCTACGAGATCGGCACCGCGCTGGTCGTCGCGGTCACGATCTTCCCGCAGCTCGCCGACAGCGCCCGGCGCGTGCGGGCGGCGCAGGCGCTGCGCGGGGGTACGACGACGGGGGTGGGGCGGCTGCGCCGGTTCCTCGTCCCGGTCCTCGAGGACGCCCTCGAGCGGTCCCTCGCGCTCGCCGCCGGCATGGACACCCGCGGCTACGGCCGCTCGGGCGGCGCGACCACGCGGGAGCGGTGGGTGACCGGCTCCCTGCTCCTGCTCGCCCTCACCGGCATCTGCGTGGGGACGTACGCCTGGCTCGACCCGACCGCTCCGCGCGTGCTGGCACTGCCGATGCTCGGCGTGGGCGTCGCCGTCGCCGTGCTCGGACTCGTGAGCGCGGGCCGACGCGTGCAGCGCACGCGCTACCGACCCGACCCGTGGCGCGCGTCCGAGTTCTTCACCGTCGCCGTCGGGCTCGCCGTGGCCGTGCTCGGCTGGTACGTCGGGCACACCCAGGTCGTGGTCGCCTACCCGGGTGTCGACGTCGCACCGTACCTCTCGCCGCTGGCGCTGGCGGTCGGCGTGCTGGGCACGCTGCCGGCCGTCGCCACCCCGGTGCCGGCCACCGCTCCAGTGCGGCAGGAGGCGACGGCGTGATCGAGCTCCGTGACATCTCCTTCGCCTACGACGGCCTCCGGGTCCTCGAGCACGTCGACCTCACCCTCGAGGAGGGCGAGCTGGTCCTCGTCTCGGGCCGCACGGGGGTCGGCAAGTCGACCCTCCTCGGCGTCGTGACCGGGCTGGTGCCGCGGTTCACCGGGGGAGTCCTGACCGGCGACGTGCTGCTCGACGGCACGAGCATCGTCGACCAGCCACCACGCGAGCGGGCCCACCTCGTCGGCTACGTCGGGCAGGACCCGCTGGCCGGGTTCGTGGCCGACACGGTCGAGGAGGAGCTGGCCTACGGCATGGAGCAGCTCGGGATCGAGCCCGGCACGATGCGCCGCCGGGTCGAGGAGACCCTCGACCTGCTCGGCATCGCCGACCTGCGCTCGCGCGACCTGCGCACCCTGTCCGGCGGTCAGCAGCAGCGGGTCGCCATCGGCTCCGTCCTCACCACGCACCCGCGGGTGCTCGTGCTGGACGAGCCCACCTCCGCCCTCGACCCGACCGCCGCCGAGGACGTCCTCGCCACGATCACCCGCCTGGTCCACGACCTCGGCCTGACGGTGCTGCTCGCCGAGCACCGCCTCGAGCGGGTCGTGCCCTTCGCGGACCGGATCTGCCTGGTCACCGGCGACGGCGGCATCCGGGTCGACGACCCCCGTGTGGTCCTCACCGACTCCCCGGTCGCACCGCCCCTCGTGCAGCTCGGACGGCTCGCCGGCTGGGACCCGCTGCCCCTCACCGTCCGCGACGCCCGCCGCCAGGCTCGCTCGTTGCCGACCCTGTCGGCACCGGAGCCGACCGCGCCGCGAGAGGCCGAGCCGGTGCTGGCCGCACGCGGCATCACGGTCGTCCACGGCACCCAGGTCGCCGTCCGCGACGTCGACCTGACCCTCGCCGAGGGCCGGGTGACGGTGCTCATGGGCCGCAACGGGTCGGGCAAGTCGAGCCTGATCTGGGCGCTCCAGGGCACGGGCAAGCGGCGCTCGGGCACGCTCGACGTCCGCGGCGACGACCCGGCCACGCTGGCCCCGGCGCAGCGACGTACGCACGTCGGGCTGGTGCCGCAGACCGCCGCCGACCTGCTCTACCTCGAGACGGTCGCCGAGGAGTGCGCCGCGGCCGACGCCGGCGCGGACGCCCCCGGTGGGACCTGCCGTGGGCTGCTCGACCGGCTCGCCCCCGGCATCGACGCGACCAGCCACCCCCGCGACCTGTCCGAGGGCCAGCGCCTCGCGCTCGCCCTGTCGATCGTGCTGACCGCCCGCCCCCCGGTCGTGCTGCTCGACGAGCCCACCCGCGGGCTCGACTACGCCGGCAAGTCCGAGCTCGCCCGCATCGTCGCCGACCTCGCTGCCGACGGCCGTGCGGTCCTGCTCGCCACGCACGACGTGGAGTTCGCGGCCCACGTCGCCGACGAGGTGGTCGTGGTGGCCGAGGGCGAGGTCGTCTCCAGCGGGTCGCCGCAGCGCGTGCTGGCCGAGTCGCCGTCCTTCGCGCCGCAGGTCACCAAGGTGCTCGGCGCTCCCTGGCTGGTCGTCGAGGAAGTCGCGGCAGCCCTGGCGAAGGCGGTGCGCGGATGAGCACCCTCGAGCGCGTCGAGTCCCGGGCCGGGGTCGCCCTCCCGATCGGGCCGCGCACCGCCGCGGTGCTGGCACTCGCCTCCCTCGCCGGCCTGATGATGCTGTGCTGGCCGCTGCTGCTGAACGCGCAACCCGGCCAGCGGGTGGAGCCGCCCTTCATCTTCCTCGCCCTGCTGCCGCTCGTGATGGTGGTGGTGCTCGCGGAGATGGGGGAGGGCGGCATGGACTCGCGCGTCCTGGCCGTGCTCGGGGTGCTGTCGGCGATCAACGCGGTCATGCGCGGTCTCGGCGCGGGCACGGCGGGCATCGAGCTGGTGTTCTTCCTGCTCGTGCTGGGCGGGCGGGTGTTCGGCGCCGGCTTCGGCTTCGCGCTGGGGTGCACGTCGCTCTTCGCGTCCGCGCTGCTCACCGCCGGCGTCGGCCCGTGGCTGCCGTTCCAGATGATCTGTGCGGCGTGGGTCGGGATGGGGGCGGGATTCCTGCCCCGCCGGGTCGGCGGGCGCGCGGAGATCGTGATGCTCTGCGCCTACGCGGTCGTCGCGGCCTACCTCTACGGCCTGCTGATGAACCTCAGCTACTGGCCCTTCACGCTCGGGATCGTGGTGCCTGGCCACGAGGGCTCGCTGGCGTACGTCGCGGGGGCGCCCGTGCTGGAGAACGCGCACCGCTTCCTCGTCTACACGCTGCTCACCTCGACCGGGGGCTGGGACACCGGTCGCGCGATCACCACCGCGGTCGCGATCGCCGTCCTGGGGCCGGCGATCCTGACCACGCTGCGCCGTGCCGCGCGTCGCGCCGTCGTCAGGGCTGGATGAGCGTCAGGGCTCGATGAGCAGGACCCGGTCGTCGTCCGGGGACGGGTCGCCGCGGCCGTCGCGGTTGGACGTGGTCAGCCAGAGCAGGCCGTCGGGGGCCGCGGCCACGGTGCGCAGGCGCCCGTGGTCCTCGGTGAAGAAGGCCTTCGGCTCCGAGGCCCGGCCGGCCGGGGAGACGTCGATGCGCCAGAGCCGACGGCCGCGGAGCGCGGCCATCCAGAGGCGGCCGTCGGCGAAGGCCAGGCCGCTCGGGGAGGCGTCCTCGACCGGCCAGACCAGCTGGGGGTCGATGAAGTCCGGACCGCCGCCCGTGCCCTCGACCTGGGGCCAGCCGTAGTTGCCGCCCTTCTCGATGAGGTTGAGCTCGTCCCACGTGGAGTCGCCGAACTCCGAGGCCCAGAGCCGGCCCCGGTCGTCCCAGGCGAGGCCCTGGACGTTGCGGTGGCCCAGCGACCAGACGGGCGACCCGGGGTCGGGGTTGCCGGGCGCGGGTGCGCCGTCGGCGGTGATCCGCAGGATCTTGCCGGCGAGGCTGTCGGGGTCCTGGGCCAGCTCCGGGTCGCCGGTCTCGCCCGTGCTGACGTAGAGGTAGCCGTCGGGACCGAACGCGATCCGGCCCCCGTCGTGGATGAAGCCGTTCGGGATGCCGTCGAGCACCACCGTCGGGTCGCCCAGCTCGAGGTCGTCGGCGAGCTGTGCGCGGAGCACCCGGTTGTCGGAGCCGGTGGTCACGTAGAAGAAGAGCGTGCGGTCGTCGGCGAACGTCGGCGACACCGCGACGCCGAGGAGCCCGGCCTCGCCCTCCGGCACCGCGCCCGCGATGCTGCCGAGACTGTCCTGCTCGCCGTCCGACGTCACGCGCAGGACCCGTCCGCTCATCCGCTCGGTGACGACGGCGGCGCCGTCGGGGAGGAAGTCGACGCCCCACGGAACCTCGAGCCGGTCGACCAGCGTGTCGACCACCTGCGGCGCGTCGCCCGCGTCCTCCCCGGAGTCGTCGCTCGCGTCGTCGCTCGGCGTGGGCTGGCTGGGCAGGTCGGTCGGCTGCGTCGTACGCGGGATCGGCTCGGCCGTGTCGCTGGCGCAGCCGGTCGCGGCGCCCAGCGTGAGGGCCAGCGAGGTGAGCGCCAGCCGGGATCTCATCGTGTCCCCGTCCCCGTCATGTCGCCAGTGTGCCGGGTGCCGCCGAATGCTCCGACGGATGCTCGCCCGGGGCCGCGCCGGAGCGGGTCGCCCCGATCGAGGCAGCGACGACGCAGGCGATGGCGATCCACTGGACCGGCGAGAGGTGCTCGCGGAGGACGACGATGGCGGCCAGGGCGGCGGCGGCGGGCTCCAGGCTCATCAGGATCCCGAACACCGCGGGGCGCAGGCTGCGCAGCGCGACCAGCTCGCAGCTGTACGGGATGACCGAGCTCAGCAGCCCCACCAGCGCGCCGATGAGCAGGATGCGGCCGTCCCAGAGGTGTGACCCGGCGCTGAGGAGCGCCGGGAGGGTCATGGCCGTCGCCGCGATGATGCTGGCGACCGCGAGCCCGTCGAAGCCCGCCCAGCGGCGGCCGGTGCTGGCGCTGAGCAGGATGTACGCCGCCCACGCGGCGCCGGCGAGCAGGGCGTACGCCACCCCGAGGACGTCGAGCCCCGTGCGCTCGAAGCCGAGCAGGACGACCCCGGCGCCGGCGAGGAGCACCCACAGGACGTCGCGCGCGTGCCGCGAGCCGAGCACCGCCAGCGTGAGCGGACCGATGAACTCGATCGTGACCGCGATCCCCAGCGGGATGCGGGAGAAGGACTGGTAGATCGCCCAGTTCATCGTGGCGAGGCTGGCGCCGAAGCCCAGCACCACGAGCCAGTCGTGGCGGCTGCGACCGGCGAACCGCGGCCGCGCGACGGCGGCCAGGACGAGGGCGCTGGTGACCAGGCGCAGCCACACCATCGCGGTCGGTGAGATCTCGCCGAACAGGCCCTTGGCGATGGCCGCGCCCAGCTGGACCGAGAGGATGCCGATGAGCACGAGTCCCACGGGGCCGAGCAGCGTGCGGCTCGGTCGGGGGGTCACCCGCCAAGCCTATGCAGTGCCGCTGTCGTCGCCGGGGCCGGTCTCGTCGAGGCTCGCGAGCGCCCGCCGCGCGTGCCGGGTCTCCGCGGCGAAGTAGTCCAGGCCCCAGTCCGCGACGAGAGCGGGGAAGCGGAACGGCTCGCCCGGTCGGTCGGAGCCGCGCAGGGCCTCGCGCACGCCGGCCAGGTCGGCGAGGGCCTGGTCGAGCTCGGCGACGTAGTCGTGCAGCATCCGGCGGGTCTGCTCCGGCTCGGTGACGTGGCCGACCAGCAGCCGGAGCAGCACGGTGTGCTTCAGCACGGGGAAGCCGGCAGGCGTGGTGTCCATCCACTCCCGCAGCGCCGCCTGGCCGGCCGCGGTGATGGCGTACGTCGTGACCTCCCGGCCGCCGTCGGTCCGGGCGTCGGCCGTGACGAGCCCGTGCTCGGTGAGCCGCCGCAGCTCGGTGTAGATCTGGCTCATCGCGGGCGCGACCCAGTAGAAGCGGAGCGTGAAGTCGGCGCGCTGCTTGACCTCGTACCCCGTCAGCTCGTCGCCGAAGGTGAGGAGGCCGAGGATCGCGTAACCGGTCACCGGAATGTCTTGACTCATCTCACTGGCAGAGTAGTGTTCCTAATCGGAATAGTCACGGAGGGACGGCACGGGGTGGGACGCGAGCACGCGATCGAGGCGGACGGGCTGGTCAAGGAGTTCGGCGACACGCTGGCGGTGGACGACGTCAGCTTCGCAGTGCCGAGGGGGTCGGTGCTCGGACTGCTGGGGCCCAACGGCGCCGGCAAGACCACGACGGTCCGGATGATGACCACGCTCACCCGTCCCACGCGCGGCACGGCCCGGGTCGCCGGGCACGACGTGCTGGAGGAGCCGGCCGCCGTACGCCGCTCGATGGGACTGACGGGGCAGTCGGCCACCGTCGACGAGCTGCTCACCGGCCGGGAGAACCTCTGGCTGGTCGGCAGCCTCTACGGCCTCGACCGGCGCACCATCGACCGCATCGGCGAGGAGCTGCTGGAGCGGTTCTCGTTGAGCGGCGCGGCCGACCGGGTGGTCAAGACCTACTCCGGCGGCATGCGGCGCCGGCTCGACCTGGCGGTCAGCCTCGTCGCCACTCCGCCCGTCCTCTTCCTCGACGAGCCGACCACCGGCCTCGACCCCCGCAGCCGGGTCGAGCTGTGGGACGTCCTGCGCGACCTGGTCAACGACGGCACGACGCTGCTGCTCACCACGCAGTACCTGGAGGAGGCCGACCAGCTCGCCGACGACATCGTCGTGATCGACCACGGAAGGGTGATCGCGCAGGGCACGCCGCTGCAGCTCAAGGACGCTTCCGGCAGGGCGTCGCTCGTCGTCACGGTGTCCCGCGCCGACGACCTCGCCGCCGCCGTCGAGCGGGTGCGGAGCGCCGGCCTCGAGGTCCATGTCGAGGAGTCGGCCCGCCGGATCACCGCGCCGGCGGAGGGCCTCTCCGACGTCACCCGGGTCGTCGCGCTCTTCGACGGCAGCGGCATCGAGATCGACGACCTCGGCCTGCAGCGGCCGAGCCTCGACGACGTGTTCCTCAACCTGACCGGCCACCGGGCCGAGGAGGCGGACCCGTCTCGCCACCCGTCTGGAGAGCCCGACCAGGCCGACACCGAGGAGGTCCGCGCGTGAGCCACACGCCGTACGGCGCCATCGAGCGTCCCGAGATCCGCCACACCTCGCTGTGGCACCAGTCCGTGACGATCTTCCGGCGCAACCTGATCCACATCAAGCGGATGCCGGAGATGCTGCTCGACGTCACCATCCAGCCGGTGATGTTCGTGCTGCTGTTCGCCTACGTCTTCGGTGGCGCGATCGCGGTGGCGGCGCCGGCCGGCTACCGCGAGTGGCTGCTCGGCGGGATCATGGGGCAGACGATCGCCTTCGCGTCGTTCATCGTCGCCGTGGGCCTCACCGCCGACATCGACAAGGGCATCGTCGACCGGTTCCGGTCGCTGCCGATCAACCCCGCGGCGATCCTCGTGGGTCGTTCGATGTCCAGCCTCACCCACTCCTTCATCGGCATCGTCGTGATGTCGCTGACCGGACTCATCGTGGGCTGGCGGATCCGCGGGTCCGTGCTCGAGGCGCTCGCGGCCTACGGCCTGCTGCTGCTGTGGGGCTTCGCGATGATCTGGGTCGGCATCCTCGTCGGCTCCGCGATGCGCTCGGTCGAGGCCGTCAACGGCGTCATGTTCACCACGATGTTCCCGCTGACCTTCCTCTCCAACGCGTTCGCGCCGTCCGAGGCGATGGGCACGGTGCTCCGCGCGATCGCCGAGTGGAACCCGATCTCGGCGCTCGTGCAGGCCGTCCGGGAGCTCTGGGGCAACACCGGCCCCGCGCCCGCCGACGCCCACCTGCCGATGCAGCACCCTGTCCTCTTCACGGTGATGTGGACCGTCGCCATCACGGCGGTGCTGGCGCCGCTGTCGTTGAAGATCTTCCGCACGCGCACGATGCAATGACCCGCCTGGCAAGCAAGGAGCTCCCATGTCACGCACGCTGTTGATGGTCGGTACCCGCAAGGGCCTGTGGCTCGGGACGTCCGACGAGGCCCGGACCTCGTGGGAGTGGTCCGGACCGCACTTTCCGATGGAAGAGGTCTACTCGGCCATGATCGACACCCGCGGGGATGTACCCCGTCTGCTCGCCGGCGCCTCGTCGAGCTGGCTCGGCCCGCAGGTCTGGCGCTCGGACGACCTCGGCGCCAGCTGGGACGAGACGCCCAACGGCGCCGCCCGCTTCCCCGAGGACACCGGCGCCGCGCTGGCCCGTGTATGGCAGCTGCAGCCCGGGCTCTCCGAGGACGGCAGCGACGACGTGGTGTGGGCCGGCACCGAGCCCGGGGCCGTCTTCCGCTCGACCGACCGTGGCGAGACCTTCTCGCTCGTGCGGTCGTTGTGGGACCACCCGCACCGCGAGGAGTGGAACGCAGGCTTCGGCGGCCAGGCGTTCCACACGATCCTGCCCCACCCCCAGGACCCCGCACGGGTGCTCGTCGCGCTGTCGACCGGCGGCGTCTACGTCACCTCCGACGGCGGCGACTCCTGGGAGCCGTCGAACACCGGCGTGAAGGCGGAGTTCTTCCCCGGCGAGCGCAACTACCCCGAGTTCGGGCAGTGCGTGCACAAGGTCGCCCGCGATTCTGTGAACCCCGAACGGCTCTACCTCCAGAACCACGGCGGCGTCTACCGCTCCGACGACGGCGGCTCCTCGTGGCAGGACATCGCGCCCGGCCTGCCGACCGAGTTCGGCTTCGCGATGGTGGCCCACCCGCACCGAGCCGACACGGCGTACAACTTCCCCATCACCGGGGCCGAGGCCCGCTGGCCGGTGGACGGCAAGGCGCGCGTCTACCGCACGGCCGACGCGGGCGCGTCGTGGGAGCCGCTGGGGGAGGGTGCGCTGCCCGACGGCTACTTCACCGCGGTGATGCGCGACGGCATGTGCGCCGACGACCACGACCCGATCGGCCTCTACTTCGGCGGCCGCAACGGCGGCGTGTGGGCCTCGCCCGACGAGGGGGAGTCGTGGCAGGAGATCCACAAGGACCTGCCGGACGTCCTCGTCGTACGCGCGGCGAAGATCGACTGAGCGCCATGGCCGACTTCGCGCTCTCCCGCAGCACCCGGATCCAGGCGGATCCTGCCCGCGTCCACGCCCTCGTCGACGACTTCCGCGAGTGGCAGAAGTGGTCCCCCTGGGAGGGTCTCGACCCCGACCTCCACCGTGAGTACACCGGCCCTGACCGCGGCGTGGGGGCGACGTACCACTGGTCCGGCAACAAGAAGGCGGGCGCCGGCGAGATGCGGATCATCGGCTCCACGCCGACCTCCCTCGTCGCCGACCTCGAGTTCCTCAAGCCGTTCAAGGCGACCAACGTGATGAGCTTCGCCCTGGCGCCCGACGGCGACGCGACCGACGTCACCTGGACCATCACCGGTCGTCGCAGCCCGATCATGGCCCTGATGGGCAAGCTGTACTTCGACAAGTCGATCGGTGCGGACTTCGAGCAGGGGCTGGCCGCGCTCAAGCAGGAGGCCGAGCGCGCCTGACTCGCCGCCCTTGCCCGTGAGTCTCTGAGCGACTCACGAGCGAGGGGCGGGACCGGTGCATGCGTGCCCGGACATGGCGGGCCAGCTGATGCCACGAAGCGTCCACAGCCGGCGAGCAGAGGCGCCGTGACACCGACCCTGTGGACGGCGCGAGCTCGGCGTCGGTGGCGGTCTCTGGGATGGAGGTACGACATCCGCACGAGACCGGAGGCACGACATGGGCAGTACGACACTCACCACGAGGTCGAGGTGGCTGCAGAGCAAGGACGAGTGGACCCAGGACGAGTGGGACTGGTTCTGGATGGGTCCGTTCGACGGCGGGATCCCGGGGATGGTGCGCCGGGTGCGGCGGATCCTCGACGTCTCCCAGCGAGGGCTGGCAGCACTGATCGGCGTCTCGCAGTCCGTGGTGGCGCGGTGGGAGACCGGGCGGACGAGTCCGCGAGCGAGCGTCATGGCGGACCTGCTCCGTCGCGCCCGGCTGACGGTGACCATCCACGACGAGGACGACCAGGAGGTCGGGCCGATGCGCGACGACGGCGCGCGACGGGTCAACGGCAGCAGGTTCCCCGCGCACGTGGATCTCCGGGTGCACGGATGGTGGGTGCCGCGCGACGTGCACTCGACGATGATCGAGTTCTACCGATGGCAACGCCGGTCGCGGGAGCAGCGTGAGCCGATGGTCGGTTACCGCCGCCGTCGCTGGGTCCGCGAGATCGAGCGTGACATCTGGGGCACTCCCGACGACCATCCCTCGCTCGAGCAGTGCGCCGCTGAGGCCCAGGCCCAGGAGGAGCGGCGGGCGGCGTGAGGCCGGGTGAGACGCGGCGCGTCGCCCGGGGAGGCGCGCACTAACCTGACGACATGACCCCCTCAGCCGACGCCCCCGACATCAAGCCCCGGAGCCGCGACGTCACCGACGGCCTCGAGAAGGCCGCCGCGCGAGGCATGCTGCGCGCGGTGGGCATGGGCGACGACGACTGGGAGAAGCCGCAGATCGGCGTCGCGTCCAGCTGGAACGAGATCACGCCCTGCAACCTGTCGCTCGACCGGCTGGCCAAGGCCGTGAAGAACGGCGTGCACGCGGGCGGCGGGTTCCCGCTGGAGTTCGGCACCATCTCCGTCTCCGACGGCATCTCGATGGGCCACGAGGGCATGCACTTCTCGCTGGTCAGCCGCGAGGTCATCGCCGACTCGGTCGAGACGGTGATGATGGCGGAGCGGCTCGACGGCTCCGTGCTGCTGGCCGGCTGCGACAAGTCGCTGCCCGGCATGCTCATGGCGGCGGCGCGGCTCGACCTCGCCAGCGTCTTCCTCTACGCCGGCACGATCATGCCCGGCCAGGTCGACGGCAAGGACGTCACGATCATCGACGCGTTCGAGGCGGTCGGCGCCTGCCTGGCCGGCAAGATCTCGCGCGAGAAGGTCGACGAGATCGAGCGGGCGATCTGTCCCGGCGAGGGTGCCTGCGGTGGGGCGTACACCGCGAACACGATGGCCAGCGTCGCCGAGGCGCTCGGCATGAGCCTCCCCGGGAGCTCGAGCCCGCCGGCGGTCGACCGCCGCCGCGACGGCTTCGCGCACAAGTCCGGCGAGGCCGTGGTCGAGATGCTGCGCCGGGGCATCACCGCCCGCCAGATCATGACCCGCCCCGCCTTCGAGAACGCGATCGCGATGGCGATGGCGCTCGGCGGTTCCACCAACGCCGTGCTCCACCTGCTCGCGATCGCCCGTGAGGCCGAGGTCGACCTGACCCTCGACGACTTCACCCGCATCGGGAAGAAGGTCCCGCACCTGGCCGACATGAAGCCGTTCGGCCGCTTCGTGTGGACCGACTTCGACCGCGTGGGCGGCATCCCCGTCCTGCTGCGGGCGCTCCTCGACGCCGGCCACCTGCACGGCGACGTGCTCACCTGCACGGGCAAGACCATGGCCGAGAACCTCGCCGACCTCGACCCGAAGCCGCTCGACGGGGAGATCCTGCGCCAGCTCGACCGGCCGATCCACGCCACTGGCGGCCTCACCATCCTCAAGGGCTCGCTGGCCCCCGAGGGCGCCGTGGTCAAGAGCGCCGGCTTCGACGACTCGACCTTCACCGGCACCGCCCGCGTCTTCGACGGCGAGCGCAAGGCGCTGGACGCGCTCGCCGAGGGCGCGATCACAGCCGGCGACGTGGTCGTCATCCGCTACGAGGGCCCCAAGGGCGGCCCCGGCATGCGCGAGATGCTGGCCATCACGGGCGCGATCAAGGGCGCCGGGCTCGGCAAGGACGTACTGCTCATCACCGACGGCCGCTTCTCCGGCGGCACGACCGGTCTCTGCGTCGGCCACATCGCGCCCGAGGCGAGCGACGGCGGTCCGATCGCCTTCCTCCAGGACGGCGACCAGATCACCCTCGACGTGGCCAACATGACCCTCGACCTGCACGTCGACGAGGCCGAGCTGGCCCGCCGGGCCGAGGGCTGGGAGCCGCTGCCGCCGAAGTACACCCGCGGCGTGCTCGGCAAGTACCGCAAGGTCGTGCAGTCCGCCGCCCACGGAGCCGTCTGCTACTGACGGATAGGTTGCGCTCGTGATCCGCACATCAGCAGAGCTCGACGCCGCCGACCCCCTGGCCCGCTTCCGCGACCGGTTCGTCGGCGCGGAGACCGACCTCGTCTACTTCGACGGCAACTCCCTCGGCCGGCCCGTCGCCGCCGCCGCGGACCGCCTCACCGCGTTCGTCCAGCAGGACTGGGGCGGGCGCCTCATCCGCGGCTGGGACGAGCAGTGGATGGACCTCCCGACGACCCTCGGCGACGACCTCGCCCGGATCTGCCTCGGCGCCGCCCCCGGCCAGACCGCGGTCGGCGACTCGACGACCGTGTGGCTCTACAAGCTGATGCGCGCCGCGGTCGACCACGCCGCGCGCACCGACCCCGGTCGCAGCGAGATCGTCATCGACACCGACAACTTCCCGACCGACAGGTACGTCGCCGAGGGCATCGCCGCCGAGCGCGGGCTGACCCTGCGCTGGATCGAGGTCGACACCTCCGAGGGCGTCACCGCCGACCAGCTGCGCGCGGCGGTCGGCGAGCGCACTGCGCTGGTCGTCCTCAACCACGTGGCGTACCGCTCGGCCTGGCTCGCCGACGCGCCCGAGCTGACCCGCATCGCCCACGATGCCGGCGCGCTCGTGCTCTGGGACCTCTGCCACTCCGCGGGCGCGGTCCCGGTCGACCTCGACGCGTGGGACGCCGACCTCGCTGTCGGCTGCACCTACAAGTACCTCAACGGCGGCCCCGGCTCGCCCGCCTTCGGCTACGTCAACGCCCGCCTCCAGGGCGAGCTCACCCAGCCGATCCAGGGCTGGATGGGTCACGCCGACCCGTTCCTCATGGGCCCCGGCTACACGCCCGCCGCCGGCATCCGCCGCTTCATCTCCGGCACCCCGCCGATCCTCGGGATGGTCGCGATGCAGAGCATGCTCGAGCTGGTCGAGGAGGCCGGCATCGAGGCCATCCGCGCCAAGTCGATCGCCCTGACGTCGTACGCCGTCGAGCTCGCCGACGCGACCCTGCCCGAGGTCACCCTGGCCTCGCCGCGCGACCCGGCCCAGCGCGGCGGCCACGTCACGCTCCACCACGACCGGATGCGCGAGGTCACCGCCCGGCTCTGGGAGCGCGACGTGATCCCCGACTACCGCGACCCCGGCGGCCTGCGGATCGGCCTGTCACCTCTGTCGACGTCGTTCGACGAGGTCGAGCGCGGCATCGCCGCGGTCGCGGAGGCGCTGCGATGAGCCGGCCGGTGGGGGTGCGGCTCTCGGCGACCCGCACCCGGGACACCAACGACCACGGGCAGCGGATCGGTCGCCCCGTGGACTGGACGCCCGCAGCCGCGCCCGGGCCGGTGCTGCTCGAGGGCCGGGGCGTCCGGCTCGAACCGATCGGTCTCCAGCACCTGGACGACCTCTACGCCGCGGTCTGCAGGGAGGACGACGAGCAGCACTGGACGTACCTCTTCTGGGACCGCCCGCGCGATCGCGACGAGATGGCGGCCATCATCGAGCACGGCATGGCCGACCCCGGCCAGGTGATGTTCGCGATCGTGCCCGTCGAGACGGGCAGGGCGGCCGGGTTCTGCTCGCTGATGCGGATCGACCCGACGATGGGCTCCGTCGAGGTGGGCGGGATCATGCTCGGGCGCCAGCTCCAGCGCAGCCGCGCGGCAACCGAGGCGATGGCGCTGCTGATGCGCCACGTCTTCGACGACCTCGGCTACCGGCGCTACGAGTGGAAGTGCGACAGCCTGAACGCGCCGTCGCGCCGCGCGGCGATCCGGCTCGGCTTCATCTGGGAGGGCCGCTTCCGCAACGCCGTCGTCTACAAGGGCCGCAACCGCGACACCGACTGGTTCTCCATCACCGACCGCGAGTGGCCGCGGGTGCGCGCCGCGCTCGACGACTGGCTCGACGACGGCAACTTCGACGACGCGGGGCGCCAGCGCTCCCGCCTGGCCGCCCGCCCGCCGCAACCCGCGGCACCCGAGAAGGAGCAGTGAGATGGACCAGCGCGTCAGCTTCATCACCCTCGTCGTGACCGACCTCGACGTCACCCGCCGGTTCTACGTCGACGGCCTCGGCTGGGAGCCCGAGCTCGACGTGCCGGGCGAGGTGCTGATGTTCAGGGTCGCCGAGAAGGTCGTCCTCAGCCTCTGGGTCGAGGAGGGCTTCGTCGCGGAGGTCGGGCACGCGCCCGCGCGCGGTGGCGTGCCCCCCATCACCCTGTCCCACAACCTCGCCACCACCCAAGGCGTCGACACCGTCCTCGAGCAGGCCCGCGCCGCCGGCGCGACGCAGGTCGGCGAGGCGGTCGAGCGCGACTGGGGCGGTTACACCGGCTACTTCGCCGACCCGGACGGCTTCCGGTGGGAAGTGGCCTACAACCCCGGCGAGATCGGGCAGTCTGTGCTCCCGTGAGCACCACGACCCCGGAGTCGCCCGCGGTCCCCGGCTGGGACGACTACTTCCTCGGCATCGCCACGGCCGTCGCGGCGCGTGCCAAGTGCACCCGCCGGCGCGTCGGGGCGGTCCTGACGATCGACCACCGCATCATCGCGACCGGCTACAACGGTGCCGCGCCCGGCGAGGACGACTGCCTGATGGGCGCCTGCCCCCGCGGCCAGCTGGGGTACGACGCCGTGCCGGGGCTGGGCGACTACGACCGGCCCGGCACCGCGGGCTTCTGCATCGCGATCCACGCCGAGGTCAACGCGCTGCTGTTCGCGACCCGCGACACCAAGGGCGCCACCGCCTACATCACCGACCCGCCCTGCCCGGGCTGCCGCAAGGCCCTCGCGGCAGCCGGGGTCATGCGCGTGGTCTGGCCCGAGGGAGAGCACGACCGCGAGGGGCTCACCGCCTGGTGATCAGTGGTCCCTGACCCAGATCAGCTCGTCGGACTCCCACTTCTCCAGCGCGACCGGCACCAGCAGGGCCAGGGCGTCGGAGGTGGAGCCGGCCGTGAGGTCGCCCGCGTGCTCGGCGCCGTACGTCCGGCCCACCGCGTTGTTGTGCTCGTCGACGCGGGAGTCCCTGCGGTTCGGCGTGCCCGTCTCCTGCGCCGAGGCGATCGTCTGGGCCGCCTGGACGCCGAAGCGTGCGGTGAGCAGGGCCTGCCACATGAAGTGGCGCATCGCGTTGGTGCGACCGGGCACGCCGCGGCCGTGGACGGCGGCGGACTGCAGGGCCGCCTGGGAGATCCGCAGCACCTGGGCGGCGCCACCCGGCCCGAGACCCGCCTTGAGCGCCGCCGCGTAGAGCCGCGGCACGCCCGTCGCGGAGTGGATGGCCTGCCCGAGGACGTCACCGAAACCCATGGACACAGGGTGTCAGACTTCGGCCATGGGCTCACCTGCGCTGCGCTTCCCGCGTCCGCTCCGTCCCGGCGACCGCATCGGGGTCACGTCGCCGTCGGCCGGAGCCTCGGGTGCGGCCGCGACGCGGATCGACTTCTGCGTGGACTGGCTGCGTGGTCGCGGGTACGACGTCGTGGTGGGGGAGTGCATGGACGGCACCGGCCTGACCTCCGCCCCCGCCGAGCAGCGGGCGGCCGAGCTCACCCGGATGCTGGTCGACCCCGACATCCACTGCGTCGTGCCGCCCTGGGGCGGGGAGACCGCGATCGACCTGGTCGACCTGCTCGACTGGGACGCCCTCGCGGACGCCGAGCCCACCTGGCTGGTCGGCTTCTCCGACCTCTCGACCGTCCTCGTGCCGATCACCACGCGACTCGGGTGGGCCACGGTCCATGGTGACAACCTCGCCGACACGCCGTACGCCGTCCCCGACGGGTTGCTCCACTGGCTCGACCTCGTCGGTGGTCCCGGCCCGTTCGTGCAGCGCGACTCCGGGCTGGTGGCCGGCTGGGTGGGCTTCGAGGAGGACCCCCGCGCGACGGAGTGGAAGCACGTCGGAACCAGCCGCTGGGAGGTGGAGGGCGGGGGCCCGCTCGACGTCTCCGGGCGGCTGATCGGCGGCTGCACCGAGACGATCGTCAACCTGGCCGGCACGCCGTACGGCGACGTGCGCGCGTGGGCGGAGGCGCTCGACGAGCCGACGATCGTCTACGTCGAGTCGTGCGAGGAGCACGCGGTCAGCATCTGCCGCTACCTGCACGCCCTGCGGCTGGCCGGGTGGTTCGACCGGGCGGCCGCCGTGCTCGTCGGCAGCACCGTCGCGCCCGACCATCCGGACCTGACGCAGCGCGGCGCCGTGCTCGACGCCCTCGGCCGTCTCGACCTGCCGATCGTGTGGGACCTCGAGATCGGGCACGTGCCACCGCACCTGCCGCTGGTCAACGGCGCCCTCGCGCACCTCGTGGTCGACGGGGACACCCGCGAGATCACCCAGACCCTGGGCTGAGGCTCCCGCCACCCCCGGGGGAACGGGGGTGGTCGCCGTCGGTGGCGCGTGGCAGGGTCGGAGCCATGAGCGAGTCCGTCACCGACCCGAAGCAGAAGCTGACCGCCGACGAGGTGCGCGAGGCGCCCGGCCTCGACGACTGGCGCCACCTCCTCACCGGCATCCGCGCACGGTTCCGCACCGGCGACTTCGCGACCGGCCTGGCGCTCGTCGACCGCATCGGAGCCGCTGCGGAGGAGGCCGACCACCACCCCGACATCTCGCTCACCTATCCCGAGGTGATCGTGACCCTGTCGAGCCACGACGTCGGGGGCATCACGAGTCGCGACCTCGACCTCGCGCGCACGATCAGCGGGTTCGCCGCCGAGGCGGGCGCCACGGCCGACACCTCCGGGCTCACCCAGCTCGAGCCCGGGCTCGACACCACCACGCCCGAGCGGCTCGGCGCGTTCTACGCCGCCCTGCTCGGGGGCGAGGTCGGCGACGGCGGGGAGCCGGTCGACCCGAGCGGCCAGGTGCCCGGGGTGTGGTTCCAGAAGGGGGAGAAGGGCGAGTCCGACCTGCCGGAGCAGGACCACGAGCAGCGCTGGCACTTCGACGTCTGGGTGCCGCACGACGAGGGGGAGCGGCGGCTGCGAGCCGTCCTCGACGCCGGCGGCCGGCTGGTCAGCGACGCGCAGGCCCCGAGCTTCTGGGTGGTGGAGGACGCCGACGGAAACCGGTCCTGCATCTGCACGCGACTGGGCCGCTGAGCGCGCCGCAGCAGCCACATCGCGAGACTCGCGTTCCAGATGCTGGGACGAGTGTCACACTTGCTTGACGCCGGACGGTCCCGGCGACGACGGTTGTCGCATGCGCACCGAGATTCTTGTACGCACGCGACGCGTGAGCTGAGGCCAGCCGGCCAACGCACGCGCGTCCCCCCTCGTCGCCCACCGGGCCGAGGGGTTTTTTGTTGGGCTCACACGGAAGAAGAACCATGACGGAGCAGGGCGGACAGGGCAGCGGGTCGGTCACGGGAGCCCAGAGCCTCGTGACCTCTCTGGAGGCTGCCGGCGTCACCGACATCTTCGGCATCCCGGGCGGCGCCATCCTGCCGGCCTACGACCCGCTGATGGACTCCACGCGGATCCGGCACATCCTGGTCCGCCACGAGCAGGGGGCCGGTCACGCCGCGCAGGGCTACGCCGCGGCGACCGGGCGGGTGGGCGTGTGCATGGCCACCTCCGGCCCGGGCGCGACCAACCTCGTCACCCCGCTGGCCGACGCGCACATGGACTCCGTGCCGCTCGTGGCCGTCACCGGGCAGGTGGGCGCCTCGATGATCGGCACCGACGCGTTCCAGGAGGCCGACATCCGCGGCATCACGATGCCGATCACCAAGCACAACTTCCTGGTCACCGACCCGGCCGACATCCCGCACACCATCGCCGAGGCGTTCCACATCGCCTCGACCGGTCGCCCGGGCCCGGTGCTCGTCGACGTGGCCAAGTCCGCGCTCCAGGCGCAGACGACGTTCTCCTGGCCGAGCGAGCTGCACCTGCCGGGCTACCGGCCCGTGACCACGCCGCACGCCAAGCAGATCAAGGAGGCGGTGCGCCTGATCAAGGACGCCCGCCGTCCGGTGCTCTACGTCGGTGGCGGCGTCATCCGCGCCGGCGCCTCCCGCGAGCTCGCGCAGCTGGCCGCCCTGACCGGCATCCCGGTGGTCACCACGCTGATGGCCCGCGGCGCCTTTCCCGACAGCCACCCGCAGCACCTCGGCATGCCCGGCATGCACGGCACGGTGGCCGCGGTGGCCGGGCTGCAGAAGAGCGACCTGATCATCAGCCTCGGCGCGCGCTTCGACGACCGGGTCACCGGCAACCTCGACTCCTTCGCCCCCAACGCGCTGGTCATCCACGCCGACATCGACCCGGCCGAGATCGGCAAGAACCGCCACGCCGACGTGCCGATCGTTGGGGACTGCAAGGAGGTCATCGCCCAGCTGGTGACGCTGCTGCAGGCCGAGGGCGCCGACGGCGACTACGAGGCGTGGGTCGCCTTCCTCGCCGGGGTCAAGAAGAGCTACCCGCTCGGCTACGACACCCCCTCCGACGGCTCGCTCGCGCCGCAGTACGTCCTCGAGCGGCTCGGCGCGATCGCCGGTCCGGAGGCGATCTACGTCGCGGGCGTCGGCCAGCACCAGATGTGGGCCGCGCACTTCGTCGGCTACGAGAAGCCCAACACCTGGATCAACTCCGGTGGGCTCGGCACGATGGGCTTCTCGGTGCCCGCGGCCATGGGCGCCAAGGTCGGCATGCCGGACAGCACCGTGTGGGCCGTCGACGGCGACGGCTGCTTCCAGATGACCAACCAGGAGCTCGCCACCTGCGCGATCAACGACATCCCGATCAAGGTCGCGATCATCAACAACGAGTCGCTCGGCATGGTGCGCCAGTGGCAGACGCTCTTCTACAACGAGCGCTACTCCAACACCGACCTGCACTCCAAGCGCATCCCCGACTTCGTCAAGCTCGCGGACGCCTACGGCTGCGTGGGCCTGGCGTGCGAGTCGCCCGACGCCGTCGACGCCACCATCGAGAAGGCGATGGCGATCGACGACCAGCCGGTCGTGGTCGACTTCCGCGTCCATCGCGACGCGATGGTGTGGCCGATGGTCGCCGCGGGCACCAGCAACGACGAGATCAAGTACGCGCGCGACCTCGCGCCCCAGTTCGACGAGGACGACATCTGATGAGCAAGCACACCCTGAGCGTCCTGGTGGAGAACAAGCCCGGCGTCCTCGCCCGGATCGCGGGCCTGTTCTCCCGTCGCGGCTTCAACATCGACAGCCTCGCCGTGGGCCCGACCGAGCACCCCGAGGTCTCGCGGATGACCATCGTGGTCAACGTCGAGGAGTCCCCGCTCGAGCAGGTCACCAAGCAGCTCAACAAGCTCGTCGAGGTCATCAAGATCGTCGAGCTCGACGGGCCGGGCTCGGTCAACCGCGAGCTGCTGCTCGTCAAGGTCCGCGCCGACGCGGGCAGCCGCGGCGCGGTGCTCGACGCCGTGCAGCTCTTCCGGGCCAAGGTCGTCGACGTCTCGCCCGAGGCCGTCACCGTCCAGGCCGTCGGCAACGCCGACAAGCTCGCCGACCTGCTCCGGGTGCTCGAGCCCTTCGGCATCCGCGAGCTCGTGCAGTCGGGCATGGTCGCGATCGGACGCGGCTCGCGCTCGATCAGCGAGCGCCCGCAGCGCCCGGTCGCCGTACCCGCCCCCGTTTCCGCCATCGCCAACTGATCCACACCTGCACCACCCAACCCCGACGAAGGAGAGCCCCCAGTGGCTGAGATGTTCTACGACGACGACGCCGACCTGAGCCTGATCCAGGGCAAGAACGTCGCGGTGATCGGCTACGGCAGCCAGGGCCACGCCCACGCGCTGTCCCTGCGCGACTCCGGCGTCGACGTCCGGATCGGGCTGCAGCCCGGCTCCAAGAGCCGCGAGAAGGCCGAGGCCGAGGGCCTGCGCGTCCTCACCCCGCGCGAGGCGGCGGAGGAGTCCGACCTGATCGTGATCCTCGCCCCCGACCAGCACCAGCGGAAGCTCTACGCCGAGGAGATCGAGCCCGCGCTCACGCCCGGCGACACCCTGGTCTTCGGCCACGGCTTCAACATCCGCTTCGGCTACATCACCCCGCCCGACGGCGTCGACGTCTTCATGGTCGCGCCCAAGGGCCCCGGTCACCTCGTGCGTCGTGAGTACGTCGACGGGCGCGGCGTGCCGGTCCTGGTGGCGGTGGAGAAGGACGAGTCCGGCAAGGCCTGGGACCTCGCGCTGTCCTACGCCAAGGCCATCGGCGGCCTGCGTGCCGGCGGCATCAAGACCACCTTCACCGAGGAGACCGAGACCGACCTGTTCGGCGAGCAGGCCGTGCTCTGCGGCGGCGCCTCGCAGCTGGTGATGTACGGCTTCGAGGTGCTCACCGAGGCGGGCTACCAGCCCGAGGTGGCCTACTTCGAGTGCCTCCACGAGCTCAAGCTCATCGTCGACCTGATGTACGAGGGCGGCATCGCCAAGCAGCGCTGGTCGGTCTCCGACACCGCCGAGTTCGGCGACTACGTCTCCGGCCCCCGCGTCATCACCCCCGAGGTGAAGAAGAACATGGAGGCCGTGCTCGCCGACATCAAGAACGGCACGTTCGCCGAGCGCTTCATCACCGACATGGACAACGGCTCGCCGGAGTTCACCGAGTTCCGCAAGAAGGCCGAGGCGCACCCCATCGAGCAGACCGGCCGCGAGCTGCGCAAGCTCATGGCGTGGGTGAAGTCGCACGACACCGACTACGTCGAGGGCAGCTCGGCGCGCTGACCGCACCCCGCGCCACCCCTCGTACGGCGCGTCGGGCAGGACCACGCTCCTGCCCGGCGCGCCGTTCACGTCCCGCCTGGCGGACCCGGTGACAAAGGTAAGGCTTGCCTAAGTAATACTCCGGGGCATGATCTCGTCCCCGCCACGCCTCCTCGCCCCCATGGCATCCCTCGCCGCCACCGCGCTGCTCCTGACCGGCTGCGGCAGCGACTCCTCGCGCCCCGCCGACGCGCGGGCCGACACCTACCCGGCCGCGGACCCGGGGCTGGTCGCCGAGGCCGAGCGGGACTACGCCGGCTTCGTCGCCGAGGAGGCCGACGCGTTGCTCGCGGGGACGATCCGCTTCGCGCACGCCGCGGCCGACGGGCAGGACGACCGGGCCCGTGCGCTCTACCCGCAGGTGCGCACCCACTGGGAGCGCATCGAGACGATCGCCGAGTCCTTCGGAGACCTCGACCCCCGGCTCGACGCCCGGGAGGCCGACCTCGCGGAGGGCGAGGAGTGGACCGGCTGGCACCGCCTGGAGAAGGACCTGTGGCCCGCCCGTGCGGAGGGGTACACCGCTCTCGCGGCCGCCGAGCGAGCGAGCCTGGCCGACCAGCTCGTCTCCGACACCCGTGAGCTCGTCTCCCGGATCGGCGGCCTGGACTTCTCGGTGACCGACATCGCCGACGGCTCGCGTGGGCTGCTGGAGGAGGTCGCGTCAGGAAAGGTGACCGGGGAGGAGGAGTACTGGTCGCGCACCGACCTCTTCGACTTCCAGGCCAACATCGACGGTGCGGTGCGGGGTTTCGAAGGCGTGCGCCCGATCGTCCGCGAGGCCGACCCCGAGCTCGCCGCGACGCTGGACCGTCGGTTCGCCGAGGTGCAGGACCTCCTCGACGAGCACCGCCGGGGCTCGGGGTTCGTCGGCTACGACGAGCTCGGCGCCGACCAGGTCAAGCAGCTGGCCGACGCGGTCAACGCGCTGTCCGAGCCGCTGGCCCACCTGTCGTCGGTCGTCTCGGCGTGACGGTCTCCCGCAGGTCGCTCATCGGGGGCGGCACCGCACTGGTCGCCGGCGGGGTCGCCCTGGACCGCGGTGCGCGCGCCCTCGCGTCCCACGCTGCCGACGCCGACAGGACGTACGCCTTCCGTGGCGTGCACCAGGCCGGGATCACCAGCCCGGCGCAGGACCGGCTGCACTTCGCGGCGTTCGACGTCACCACCGGCTCGCGCGACGAGCTGGTGGACCTGCTCCGGCGGTGGACGGTCGCGGCCGAGCAGATGACGCAGGGAAGGCCCGCCGGCGCCGGTGCGGTCGCCGGCGACGTGGACCTGCCGCCCGACGACACGGGGGAGGCGCTCGACCTCCCGGCGAGCGGCCTGACGATCACCATCGGCTTCGGACCGAGCCTCTTCCGCGACGCCGACGGCCAGGACCGGTTCGGCCTCGCCGACCGGCAGCCCGGGGCGTTGCGCGACCTCCCGCACTTCCCGGGCGACGTCCTCGATCCTGCGCGGTCCGGTGGTGACGTGTGCGTCCAGGCGTGCGCCGACGACCCACAGGTCGCCGTGCACGCGATCCGCAACCTGGCCCGCATCGGGTTCGGCACGGTCTCCGTGCGGTGGTCGCAGCTCGGCTTCGGGCGCACGTCCACGACGTCGACGTCGCAGGCGACGCCCCGCAACCTCTTCGGGTTCAAGGACGGCACGGCCAACGTCAAGGCCGAGGAGGCGGCGGCGCTCGACGAGCACGTCTGGGTCGGCAGCGACGACAGCGAGAGTGCCGGCTGGCTGGCCGGCGGCTCCTACCTCGTGGCGCGGCGGATGGCGATGACCATCGAGGTCTGGGACCGTCAGCCGCTCGGCGACCAGGAGCGGTTCGTCGGCCGCACGAAGGGGACAGGCGCGCCGCTGTCGGGAGGCGAGGAGCTCACCGCCCCCCAGTTCGACAGGACGGACGTACGCGGCCAGCCCGTGATCCCGGTCGACGCCCACGTGCGCGTCGTGCACCCCGACCAGCACGACGGCGTACGCATGCTGCGCCGCGGCTACAACTTCGTCGACGGCTCCAACGCCCTCGGCGGTCTCGACGCGGGCCTGTTCTTCATCGCCTACGTCCGTGACCCCGACACCCACTTCACGCCCGTGCAGCTGGCGATGGCGAAGAACGACGCGCTCATGGAGTACCTCGAGGTGACGGGCTCGGCGCTCTTCGCGGTCCCTCCCGGCGCCGGGCCGGGGGAGCACGTCGGTCAGGCGCTGTTCGCCTGACCGCTCGCCGATCGCCACAGCTCCCTCGAGCGCGCAAGCGGGACGAGCTCGATCGGTGGGATCACCGGGCCATCGTGCCCGACCGCGCCTGCCCCGGTGCTGGCTACGGGACCACCGGTGCGCGACGATGCGGGCATGAGCGACACAACGTCCCCGAGCTCCGGCCTCGAGAAGACCCGCCGGCTCGGCGTCGAGACCACGGGCATCGAGATCATCGAGGAGTCCGAGCGCACCGCACAGCCGAAGGACCTGTTCTGGCCGTGGTTCGCGGCCAACGTCTCGGTCTTCGGCATCAGCTACGGCTCGTTCGTGCTGGGGTTCGGCATCTCCTTCTGGCAGGCGGCCATCGTCACCGTCGTCGGGATCGTCGTCTCGTTCGCGCTGTGCGGCATCATCGCGATCGCCGGCAAGCGCGGCTCCGCGCCGACGATGATCCTGAGCCGAGCGGCGTTCGGTGTCGACGGGCAGAAGGTCCCCGGCGTCGTGTCATGGCTGGTCTCCATCGGCTGGGAGACCTTTCTGGCGATCCTCGCCGTCCTCGCGACCGCCACGATCTTCGACCAGCTCGGCTGGTCCGGAGGCACGACGACCAAGGTCGTGGCGACGGTCGTGGTGGCCCTGATGATCGTGACGGCCAGCGTCGCTGGCTACCACATCATCATGCGGATGCAGTCCGTCCTGACATGGATCACCGGCATCGCCACCATCGTCTACGTCACCCTGACCCTCGACGAGATCGACTGGACGGCCGTGAGCGACCTCCCGAGCGGCAGCACCCAGCAGATGGTGGGAGCACTGGTCATGGTGATGACCGGGTTCGGACTGGGCTGGATCAACATCGCCGCGGACTGGTCGCGCTACCAGCACCGGGACGCGAGGGGAGCAGCGATCGTCGGGTGGAACACCGTCGGTGGAGCGGTCGCGCCGGTGCTGCTGGTGCTCTTCGGCCTGCTGCTCGCGGGATCGTCGGAGGACCTGTCGGCCGGCATCGTGGCCGACCCGATCGGCACCCTCGGCACGCTGCTGCCGACCTGGTTCCTCGTGCCGTTCCTGCTGACCGCGATCCTCGCCCTTGTCAGCGGCGCTGTGCTGGGGATCTACTCCAGTGGCCTCACGCTGCTCAGCCTCGGCGTCCGGATCCCGCGCCCCGCGGCGGCACTGCTCGACGGCATCATCCTGACGCTCGGCACCATCTACGTGGTCTTCTTCGCCACCAGCTTCCTCGAGCCCTTCCAGAGCTTCCTGATCACGCTCGGCGTGCCGCTGGCGGCGTGGGCGGGGATCATGATCGCCGACATCGCCCTGCGCCGGCGCGACTACGACGACGAGGCACTCTTCGACCGTTCCGGCCGCTACGGAGCCTTCGACTGGGTCTCGATCGGCACGATGGTCCTCGCCTCGGTGCTGGGCTGGGGCCTGGTCGTCAACAACTTCGCCACCTCGGCCACCTGGAACAACTGGCAGGGCTACCTCCTCGAGCCGCTGGGCCTCGGCACCTGGATGGAGGCCGACGGCTACTGGGACGGCAACTGGCCCTACGCCAACCTCGGCGTGCTGCTCGCCCTGGTGCTCGGCTTCGCCGTGACGTACGTCGCGCGCCGCCGCACGGTCCAGCGCCAGGAGTCGGGAACAGCCTGACCCGTCGCCACGTTGGGGCCGACGTGAAGATCGAGATCTGGTCCGACGTCGTGTGTCCCTGGTGCTACATCGGCAAGCGCCGCATCGAGAGCGCGCTGGCCGAGTTCGCCCACGCCGACGAGGTCGAGGTGCACTGGCGCTCCTTCCAGCTCGACCCGGGTGCCCCCACCGAGCCCACCGAGGGCACCGCGACGATGCTGGCACGCAAGTACGGCCAGTCGCCCGAGGGCGCGAAGCAGATGCAGGACCGGGTCGAGGCCGTCGCGGCCGAGGAGGGGCTGGTCTACCGGCTCGCCGACACCCTCCACCTCAACACCGTGGACGCCCACCGGGTGATCCACCTCGCCCACCAGCAGGGCGGCATCGAGCTGCAGGGCCGGGTGAAGGAGGCGCTGCTGGAGGCGTACTTCACCCACGCCCGCAACGTCGCCGACCACCGGGTGCTGCGCGAGGTCGCCGACGCGACCGGTCTCGACCCCGCGCGCGTCGACGAGGTGCTGGGCTCGCGTGAGTTCGAGCAGGAGGTGTGGGCCGACATCGAGCAGGCGCAGGCCTACGGCGCGAGCGGAGTGCCGTTCTTCGTCATCGACCAGAAGTACGGCGTCTCGGGGGCGCAGCCCACCGAGGTCTTCACCCAGGTCATCGAGAAGGCCTGGTCGGAGGCGCACCCGAGGATCGAGGTCCTCGCCACCGGCGAGGAGTGCGGCCCCGACGGCTGCGCCATCTGAGGCCCTACTGGGACCTCTCCCCGCGCGCTGCCTTCTCGGCCGTCGTCTCGACGCGTACGGCCCTGGTGCCCGGCCGCTTGGCCATCACGATCCACGCCAGGATCATCTTCCGGGCCGACGGCGACCACGACTCCCAGTGCTCGCGCGCGCCCGGGTGGCGGTCGAACGCCTCGGCCAGGTCGCCGGGGACGACCAGGTCCTCGACCGGGTCCATGAGCGTCCACATCCCCGTCTCCACCGCGGCCGCGACCGCGGCCGCCCCGGCCGGCTCCATCAGCCCGGCCTCCTCGAGGCGGGCGATACGACCCTTGTTGATGCGGGTCCAGATGCTGCCCTTGCGACGCGGGGCGAACCACATCATCGAGCGCTCCTCGTCGACGGGCCTCACGGTCGAGTCGACCCAGCCGTAGCGCAGCGCCTCGAGCACAGACTGCTCGTAGGAGAACGGGCGCTGCGCTGCTGCGCGCGGGGCCACGAGCCACACGCCCTGCGGCTGCGCGTGGTGCTCGTGCAGCCACGCGCTCCACTCCTCGACGGTGGCCGGCTCGATCCGCTCGGCGTCGTCCATGGTGCCCATGGGCCCATCGTAGGAAGCGTCAGTCGCGGTGGTCCTCGGAGTCGTCCCCGGCACCGCCCGAGTCGTCGGAGCTGTCACCGCTGCTGTCGCCGCTGCGTTCGTCGTCCTCACTCGCGTCGCCGTCGCGCTCACCGCTCCGGTCTTTCGTGCGGTCGTCGCGCTCTGCGGTGGAGTCGTCCTCACCCTCGCCGGAGTCAGAGTCGCCCGAGACGTCGGCCTCCTCGGCCTCCTCGGGCCTCTCCGACTCCTCAGTGTCGCGGGACTGCTTCGGATCGTCCGGGCGAGACGGGTCGGGTGCGCCGGGCGTGCCGGGCGGGCTGACGTCGGTGTCGTCGGTGTCGTCGGTGCCGTCGAGGTCGGCCGGGGCCTGGGGGAGCGGCGGGTCGTCGTCGCGTTCGTGGCGCGCCGGCACCCGCTGGTCGGGGTGGGGGACCTCGAAGGGGGTGAGTGTGTCGACCACGCGGGAGACGACTCGTTGGACGGGGGCGGGCAGCTGGTCGGCGGCTGCGGCGCCGACCCCGCCCGCGAGCACGCCGCTCGACACCAGGCCGATCACGACGGCGGAGGCGGTCCTGCTCCGCCGGGTGCGGGCGGGAGTGATCGGCGCGGCTCCCGCGAGCAGGGCTGTGAGCTCGGCCCCGGCAGCCGGTGCCGGCTGGTCGGCGACGGCCCTCAGCTCGGCCAGCAGGCCGGCGAGGGCGGGGTCGGCGAACGCGTCGTCCGGCCCGTCGTCCCGCATGTCGGTCGTCATACGTCCACCTCCTTCGCATCCCTCGGCCCAAGGCCCTCGTTGTCCATCAGTGCGCGCAGTGCGCCGAGCGCCTTCGCCTGCACCTTCTTCACCACGACCTCGCTACGCCCGATGGCAGCCGCGGTCTCGGCCATCGACAGCTCGCCGAGGACGCGCAGCAGGACCACGTCCCGCTGGTCGTCGGGCAGCAGGCCGAGGAGCTCGAGCGCCGTTTGCTCGCCGATCCGGTCGAGGGCCTGGTCCTCCGCGGAGGCGTGGGTCCGCCGGTCCCGGCCGGCGTCGTACTCGTCGAGGACCGGTTGTCGGCCGCGCCGCCGCAGCTCGTCGACCAGGAGCCCGCGCGCCACGGAGAAGCAGAGCGCCCGGAGGCCGCGGTAGCCGCCCGTGACCTCCGACAGTCGTGGCAGGACCCGGAGGAACACCTCGTTGGTCAGCCCTTCGGGATCCTCCGATCCCCGGATGCGGAGGAAGCCACACACCCGGGGGGACAGCGCCTCGTAGATCGCCCGCAGCGCCGCCGGCTCGCCGCGCGAAGCCGCGGTCACCGCCGACTCGAGGTCCTCCGACACGAGATCGCCCATCAGCAGCATCGTAGGGCCGGTGACGTGGGGGCACCGGCCCTACGACGTCGGTGACGTCAGTCGTCGCTGCCGCCGTCGTCGCTGCCCGAGTCACCCTGGTCGTCGTCGCCGTGGTCGCCCGCGTGGTCGCCGTCGTCGTCGCCGTCGTCGGCCTCGTCGTCGCCGTCCTCGTGGCTGTCGCCCGAACCGTGGTCCTCGACCTCGTCCTGGTCGTCCGCCTCGTCACCCTGGGTGTCCTCGCCCTGGTCGTCGGCGTCCTCGCCCTGGTCGTCCGCGTCGTCCGGGGCGTCGGCGGAGTCCTCGACCTCGACCTCGTCGGAGTCCTCGACCTCGACCTCGTCGACATCCTCGGAAGCGTCGTCCGAAGCGTCCTCCGAGGTGTCGTCGGCGACGTCCTCCGTGGTCTTCTCGCTCACCTTCTCGGTGGCGTCGTCCGTGGCGTCCTCGTCCTGGTCGTCCGCGTCCTCGCCCTGGTCGTCGCCGCTGGTGTCGACGTCGGTGTCGTCGGTCTGGCTCGTGGTCGTCGTGTCCTCGGCGGGCGCCGGCGAGTCGTCGCCCTCGGCGTTGGCCGCGGCCAGGCCGAAGCCGGCGATGACGACGGCGGCGAGGCTGCCGGCGGCAGCGGTGCGAGCAGTGGTGGTCTTCATGGCTCTCCCAGTGGATCGGGGTCGTCTGTCGTGGGGGGAACCGATGGCGGGGCACGACGTCGTACCCCCTCGTCCGCGATGCGAGACGACGGAGGCGGGGCGCCGCCGGTCACGTCGTCCAACGGTGGGACGTTTGCCGGCTGCTCGGGCTCCGCGGGTAGGGTGGGCCGAGCACAGCGTCGTGCAGTCCCGGACCACTCTTGAACATCTCAGAGGACCCCGCTGTGAACGCACCCGCACTCTCCACGCAAGCTCGGCCAGTCGTACTCATCGCCGAAGAGCTGAGCCCCGCCACGATCGAGGCGCTCGGCCCCGACTTCGAGATCCGCAGCTGCAACGGCGCGGACCGTGCCGAGCTGATCCCCGCGCTCGCCGGGGTCGACGCCATCCTGGTCCGCTCCGCGACCAAGGTCGACGCCGAGGCCCTCGCGGCCGCCGACCGCCTCAAGGTCGTGGCCCGCGCCGGTGTCGGTCTCGACAACGTCGACGTCAAGGCCGCCACCCAGGCCGGGGTGATGGTCGTCAACGCCCCGACGTCCAACATCGTCAGCGCCGCCGAGCTCGCGGTCGCGCTCATGCTGGCCGCCGCCCGCCACATCAGCCCCGCCCACGCCGCGCTGCGGGGCGGCGAGTGGAAGCGTTCGAAGTACACCGGCATCGAGCTCTACGAGAAGACCGTCGGCATCGTCGGCCTCGGCCGCATCGGCGTGCTCGTGGCCCAGCGGCTCAGCGCCTTCGGCATGAAGGTCATCGCCTACGACCCCTACGTGCAGGCCGGCCGTGCCGCGCAGATGGGCGTGCGTCTCGTCGACCTCGACACGCTCCTCGCGGAGTCGGACTTCATGAGCGTGCACCTCCCGAAGACCCCCGAGACCGTGGGCCTCATCGGCGCGGACCAGCTCGCCGCCGCCAAGCCGAGCCTCGTGCTCGTCAACGCCGCCCGCGGCGGCATCGTCGACGAGGCCGCCCTCTACGACGCGCTCAAGACCGGTCAGATCGCCGCCGCCGGCCTCGACGTGTTCGCCAGCGAGCCCTGCACCGACAGCCCGCTCTTCGAGCTCGAGAACGTCGTGGCGACCCCCCACCTGGGCGCGTCGACCGACGAGGCGCAGGAGAAGGCCGGCATCGCCGTCGCCCGCTCGGTGCGGCTCGCGCTGAGCGGCGAGCTCGTCCCCGACGCGGTCAACGTGCAGGGCGGCGTCATCGCCGAGGACGTACGTCCCGGGATCCCGCTCACCGAGAAGCTCGGCCGGGTCTTCACCGCCCTCGCCGGCGAGGTGGCCCAGCAGCTCGACGTCGAGGTGCGCGGCGAGATCACCGAGTTCGACGTCAAGGTGCTCGAGCTGGCCGCCCTCAAGGGCGTCTTCGCCGACATCGTCGAGGAGCAGGTCTCCTACGTCAACGCGCCGCTCCTCGCCGCCGAGCGCGGCACGGAGGTCCGCCTGGTGACCGAGGCCGAGAGCCCCGACCACCGCAACCTGATCACCCTGCGCGGCACGCTGGCGGACGGCACGCAGATCTCGGTCAGCGGCACCCTGGTCGGCATCGCCCAGAAGGAGCGCCTGGTCGAGGTGAACGGCTTCGACGTCGACATCGAGCCCACCACCCACCTGGCGTTCCTCACCTACGAGGACCGCCCGGGCATGGTCGGCACGGTCGGCGGCATCCTCGGTGACGCCGCGGTCAACATCGCCGGCATGCAGGTCTCGCGCCAGGACAAGGGCGGCGCCGCCCTCGTCGCGCTGAGCGTGGACTCGGCGATCCCCGCCGAGACGCTGGCCGAGATCGAGACGGCCATGAAAGCCGCCTCGGTGCGGGCCGTCGACCTCTCCTGAGACCGGTCGCTAGGCGACCATCACCCGGCCGGCGGCGCCCTGCGTCGCCGGCCGGGTCGCGGTGCGCCCGGCCTGCGGGGACACGTGCTGCCAGGCGGCGGCGAGGCGTCGTACGGCCTCGGTGAGGTCGTCGGCCGACGCCGTCCACGGGATGCGCACGAAGCGGTCCAGCCCGCCCTCGACGGCGAAGACCGGCCCCGGCGCGACCACGACGCCGCGGCGCTCGGCCTCGACGGTGGTCGCGGTGCCGAGCGCGTCGGGCAGCTCGCACCACAGCGCCAGCCCACCGTCGGGCACCCGGAAGCGCCACTCCGGCAGGTGCTCGCGCACGGCCGCCACGAGGGCGTCGCGACCGGCGACGAGCCGCTGGCGGTGCACCGGCAGCACCTCGTCGGCGCGGTCCATGAGGTCGGCCAGCACCAGCTGCTCGAGTACCGGTGCGCCGAGGTCGAGGCCGATGCGGGCGTGGAGCAGCCGCTCCATGTCGGCGAGAGGAGCGCGCACCCAGCCGAGTCGGAGGCCGCCCCAGTAGGACTTGCTGGCGCTGCCGATCGTGATCGTCCGGTCGGCGTGGGCGGCCAGCGGCCGCGGCATGTCGGCAGCCAGCCCGGGGCTCAGGGCGAGGGCCTGATGGGCCTCGTCGGCGACGGCGATCGTGCGGGTGCGGGCCAGGACGCCGGCGAGCTCCTCGCGCTGGGTGTCGGACATCAGGTGGCCGGTGGGGTTCTGGAAGTCGGGGATCAGGTAGGCCAGTCGCGGCGAGGACTGCCGCAGCGTGGCGCCGAGCGCGTCGAGGTCCCAGCCGTCGGGGTCGACCGTCGCGGGCACCAGGCGGGCCCCCGCGTGCCGGACCGCCTGGGTGGCGTTGGGGTAGGTCGGCGACTCGACCACCACGCGATCGCCGGGAGCCGTGAAGGCCTGCGCGACCACCGACGCGGCAGCGAGCGCGCCGGCCGTCACCATGATCTGCTCGGGCAGCGTCGGCAGGCCGCGGGCGTCGTACGACGCAGCGATCCGCGCCTGCAGCGCCGGCACGCCGAGCGGGAAGTAGCCGGGGCCGCTGAGGTAGGCGGGCAGCTCCTCGGTGGCGCGCTGGTAGGCCTCCATGAGCCCGGGCGGGGCGGAGTGGGCGGCGCAGTTGAGGTCGATGACGTCCTCGCCGCCGGTGCCGGGCAGGAGCGAGCGGTCGTGCGCGCGGCGCCGGCCGCCCGGCACCCGGGTGAAGGTGCCGGACCCGCGCCGCGCCTCGGCGTAGCCCGAGTCGCGCAGCACCTCGTAGGCGCGGGTCACGGTCGTGCGCGAGACGTCGAGCGCGCCGGTGAGCTCGCGCTCGCTCGGCAGCCGTACGCCGAGGCCGATCCGGCCGTCGCCGATGAGCACGCGCAGGCTCTCGGCGAGGCCGAGGTAGGCGGGGGAGCGGGGGAAGTCGCCAGCGAGAGTGGCCACCCGCTGGGCACTGATGACGCGGCTCATGCAGGCCACTGTTCCACGATTGGCTATGTCGGACAAGGCCACTCGTCGGCCATGCTCGTCCCCATGAGTGCGACCCCGACCCCGCCGTCCGCCTCGGCTCCCGTGCAGGCCCCGACCGGCACCGTCCACGCGCCCCGCGGCGTCCTGGTCGACCTCGGCCCCCTCGCCCAGTTCCGCGCGGGCCGCCTCGCCCGGCGGCTTCCGCAGCTCTACGTCGGGCTGTTCCTCTACGGCGTCTCGCTCGCGATGATGGTGCGCGGCGCGCTCGGCCTGGCTCCGTGGGACGTGCTGCACTCCGGGTTCATCCGCCACGTGCCGATGACGCTCGGCCAGGCGGTCGTGCTGTTCAGCTTCGTCGTGCTGGTGCTCTGGGTCCCGCTGCGGGAGATGCCCGGGATCGGGACGATCAGCAACGCCCTCGTCGTCGGCGTCTCCGCCGACCTGACCCTCGCGGTGCTGGACCGCCCCGAGGACCTGTGGGCGCGCATCGCCCTCATGGTCGGCGGCGTCGCCCTCTGCGGGCTCGCCAGCGCGCTCTACATCGGCGCCCAGCTCGGCCGCGGCCCGCGCGACGGGCTGATGACCGGACTCTCCCGGCGCACCGGGCTCTCGCTGCGCCTGGTCCGCACCGCGCTCGAGGTGGTCGTGGTGGTGATCGGCCTGCTGCTCGGCGGCAAGCTCGGCATCGGGACCGTCGTCTACGCCCTGGCCATCGGCCCGCTGACGCAGCTGATGCTGCCGCGGCTCACCGTGGACGTGATGGCGCCCGAGGAGGACTGACGGCTCAGCGCCGGGTGGCGATGACCGCGGAGGCGTCGGTCGCCACCATCACCTCGACGGCGGTGAAGCGGTCGTCGGTGAGCCACTGCTCGCGCAGGGTGTCGACGCGGCCGTAGGTGATCGGCGGCCACGACTCGCACGGCGCGAAGTCGTCGAGGACGACGATGCCGCCGGGCTCGACGAGGTCGATGACCGAGTCGACGCCGACCTCCGAGGGGCTGCCGGAGTCGAGGAAGAGCAGGGAGAACGGGCCGTGCTCGTGCAGCACGCTCCAGTCGGCGGCGAGCACCTCCACCTTCTCGTCGTCCTCGAAGATCTTCGAGGCCGCGCCGGCCAGGGACTCGTCGAGCTCGGCGGTCAGGATCCGCGCCCCGTTGCGTACGCCGCTGCGCAGCAAGGCCGTGCCCACCCCGCAGCCGGTGCCGAACTCGGCCATCGTGCCGCCGCGCGTCGCGGCGAGGGTGGCCAGCAGCCTTCCGGTCTCGTTGCGGCAGAAGGCGACGTAGCCGGCCTGGCGGCACACGTCGAAGGCTCGGGAGACGATGTCGGGGAGTTCGGGGGGAGCAGACATGAGGTCGCCGAGTCTGTCACCTATCGCCCGGGGTCTCAGGTGCCGGTCCGTCATCTCACGATCTGACACGTTCGGAAAACCCGTGGCGCGAGCCGACGCGGCGGTCGTACAGTCTGACCACCATGCGGAGCGTCTTCGTACTCATCGTTCGCCGCGGCGGGGCCTGACAGAAGGCCACCTCGTCGCGGTGTTCGGCGTTGACGAGGTTCCGCCGCCGGCCTTCTTCCGACTCAGTCGAGTTCGAAGCCGCCGCCTCTGCGGCGGGTCCGCCAGGCGCGCGTGATCCGCCCCCCTGTCGGTCGGCAGCCGGGCCCCGGGCGATCCCCGCACTCCCGCTTCCCCCACCCGCCGCGGTGTCGGTGGCTTCGGACTCACATCCCACGCACCCGTAGGAGTGAGACCCATGTACGACCTGTATCCCGACTCGTGGGGCCCGGCCGCGCACGACCCCGAGAACACCCGCAGCGCAGAGAACACCGCGGTCGCCGTCCAGACGGCTCTTGACCTGCGAGACAACGGCGGCATGCGCCCGGACGACAACTAACGTTCGCCGCATGCCCGAGACCCAGCAGACGTCCGCCACCGGCGCCCACTCCGGCCCGGTCACCCTCGCCGTCATCCCCGGCGACGGCATCGGCCCGGAGGTGACCGCAGAGGCCCTCAAGGTCCTCGAGGTCGCCTCGCCGGTGAAGTTCGAGTCGACGCGCTACGACCTCGGCGCGGAGCGCTACCTCGCCACCGGCGAGGTGCTGCCCGACTCGGTGCTCGCGGAGATCCGCGAGCACGACGCGATCCTGCTGGGTGCCGTCGGCGGCAAGCCCAACGACCCGAACCTGCCTCCCGGCATCCTCGAGCGCGGGCTGCTGCTGCGGCTGCGCTTCGAGCTCGACCACTACGTCAACCTGCGTCCGTCGCGGCTCTTCCCGGGCTCGGTCTCACCCCTGGCCGACCACGTGCTGGAGAAGGGCGACGTCGACTTCGTGGTGGTCCGCGAGGGCACCGAGGGCCCCTACACGGGCAACGGCGGTGCCCTCCGGGTCGGGACGCCGGCCGAGGTCGCCACCGAGGTCTCGGTCAACACGGCGTACGGCATCGAGCGGGTGATCCGCGACGCCTTCGCCCGGGCGGAGAAGCGGGACCGCAAGAAGCTGACGCTGGTCCACAAGACCAACGTCCTGGTCCACGCCGGCTCGCTGTGGTGGCGCCTCTTCGAGGCCGTCGCCGCGGAGCACCCGGACGTCACGACCGACTACATGCACATCGACGCGGCCATGATCTTCATGGCAGGCGACCCCGCCCGCTTCGACGTGATCGTCACCGACAACCTCTTCGGCGACATCATCACCGACCTCGCCGCCGCCATCACCGGTGGCATCGGGCTGGCCGCGTCCGGCAACGTGAACCCCGACCGGACCGCCCCCTCCATGTTCGAGCCCGTCCACGGCTCGGCACCCGACATCGCCGGCCAGCAGAAGGCCGACCCGACCGCAGCGATCCTCTCCGGCGCGCTCCTGCTCGACCACCTCGGCCACCCCGAGGCGGCCGCCGCGATCGAGGCCGCCGTGCTGGCCGACCTCAGCGAGCGCGCGCCGGGCACGAGCCGTCGTACGAGCGAGGTCGGGGACGCCATCGCCGCCCGCCTCTGAGTAGGTTGACCCCATGCAGATCAGCACGACCGCCAACCCCAGCCCCGTCGACGACGCCCGGCTCGCGGAGATCCTCGCGAACCCCGGCTTCGGCCAGCACTTCACCGACCACATGCTCACGGTGGAGTGGACGCCGGACGCTGGGTGGCACGACGCGCGGATCACGCCGTACGGCCCCCTGACGCTCGACCCGGCGACCGCGGTGCTGCACTACGCGCAGGAGACCTTCGAGGGGATGAAGGCCTACCGCCACGACGACGGCTCGATCTGGACCTTCCGTCCCGAGCAGAACGCCGCGCGGATGGTGCGCTCGTCGGCCCGCCTGGCCTTCCCGGAGCTGCCCGTCGACGACTTCGTGGAGTGCGTCGACGCCCTCGTCACCGTCGACCAGCGCTGGGTGCCGGACAACGCGTCCGGTGGGGGAGGCGGCGAGAAGTCGCTCTACCTGCGGCCCTTCATGTTCGCCTCGGAGAAGTTCCTCGGCGTCCGCCCGGCCCAGCACGTGACCTTCATGGTCATCGCCTCGCCCGCAGGGGCGTACTTCAAGGGCGGCGTGAAGCCGGTGAACCTCTGGTTGTCCGAGACCTTCACGCGCGCCGGCCGCGGCGGCATGGGCGCCGCGAAGACGGGCGGCAACTACGCCGCGTCTCTCGCCGCGCAGCGTGAGGCGATCGAGAAGGGCTGCGACCAGGTCGTCTTCCTCGACGACCAGGAGTTCCGCTACATCGAGGAGCTCGGCGGGATGAACCTCTTCTTCGTCCACGCCGACGGCCACATCGTCACGCCCGAGACGGGCACGATCCTCGAGGGCATCACCCGCGCCTCGATCATCGAGCTCGCCGGCAAGCTCGGCCACGCGGTCGAGGAGCGGAAGTTCTCCATCGACGAGTGGCGCGACGGCGTCGCGTCCGGGGAGATCACCGAGATCTTCGCGTGCGGCACGGCCGCCGTCGTCACGCCTGTCGGCGAGCTGCGCTCGCCCCACGGCGAGACCGCTGCCCCCGCCAGCACCGAGCTGACCATGCGGATCCGCGACGCGCTCGTCGGGATGCAGTTCGGCCGCACCGAGGACACGTTCGGCTGGATGCACAAGGTCGTCTGACCGCGATGGCCGACGACGCGGCGAGCCCCGACCAGTCCTCCTGCCGGGGCTCCGACGCGTTCACCGGTCAGAGCTCGCGCTCGCTGCGCGACTTCATCCGGACCGAGTCCGGATCGGCCGGCATGCTCGTGGTCGCCGCTCTGGTCGCGCTGGTCTGGGCCAACTCGCCGTGGTCGCAGTCCTACGTCGACCTCTGGCACACCGAGCTGTCGATCCGCTTCGGCAGCGGCGGGTTCTCGATGGACCTGCACCACTGGATCAACGACGGCCTGATGGTCGTGTTCTTCTTCGTCATCGGCCTCGAGGTGCGCAAGGAGTTCGCGATCGGCGAGCTCACCGACCGCAGCCGCGTGGTGGTGCCCCTGGTCGCGGGCGTCACCGGCATGCTCGTGCCGGCCGCGATCTTCCTCGCGCTCAACCCCTCCGGGGAGGAGGCCGCGGGCTGGGGTGCGGTCATCGGCACCGACACCGCGTTCCTGCTGGGCGTGATGGCGCTGGTCGGCCCGTCGGTGTCGACCCAGCTCCGCATCTTCCTGCTGACACTCACCGTCATCGACGACATCGTCGCGGTCAGCGTGATCGGCGTCGTCTACTCCGACGACCTGTCGCTCGGCGCCCTGCTCGTCGCAGCCCTCTGCCTGACAGTGCTGGTGGGGCTGGACCGGGCCGGGGTGTGGCAGGCCGCGCCGTACGTCCTCGTCGTGCTGGTGCTCTGGATCGCCACCCTGGAGTCCGGCGTGCACGCCTCGATCGCCGGCATGCTCAGCGGGCTCCTGGTGCCGGCGCTCGACCCACGTCGCGCCGATGTCGAGGACGCGGCGCGCACGTTCCGCGCTTTCCGGCAGTCCCCGATGCCGGGCGTGCAGCGCGCCGCGCGTCGGTCGCTGACCCGGGCGATCTCGGTCAACGAGCGCCTGCAGGAGGCCCTGCACACACCGACCAGCCACGTCGTCGTACCCGTCTTCGCGCTCGCCAACGCCGGCGTCGACCTGCGCGACGGCGTGCTCGCCGACGCCTTCACGTCGGCCCTGATGTGGGGCGTCGTGCTCGGCCTCGTCGTCGGCAAGTCGGTCGGCATCTTCGCCGGCGCCTGGGCCAGCGTCCGGCTGGGCTGGGGCCGGCTGCCGCAAGGGGTCGGGCTGGGCCACACCCTCGCCGGCGGGGCCCTGTCCGGCATCGGCTTCACGGTCTCGTTGCTCATCATCAGCCTCGCCTTCGACTCGACCCGGCTCCAGGACCAGGCCCGGGTCGGCGTGCTCGTGGCCGCGGCGCTGGCCAGCCTCGCCGGGTGGCTGGCCTTCCGCTTCGCCGCCCGCTTCCTCGGCCAGCGCGACGCCGCGCTGCCCACCACCCTCAGCCGCCCCGTCGACCGCGCACGCGACCACGTCGCCGGCCCGGTCGACGCCCCGCTGACGCTGGTGGAGTACCTCGACTACGAGTGCCCGTTCTGCGCGCGGGTCAGCGGGGTCGGCGACGAGCTCCGCGCCCACTTCGGCGACCGGCTGCGCTACGTCACCCGCCACCTCCCGCTCCCCGTCCACCCGCACGCCGAGCTGGCCGCCCTGGCTGCCGAGGCCGCGGCGCGTCAGGGCAGGTTCTGGGAGATGCACGTCGTGCTCTTCGACCACCAGGACGAGCTGGAGCTCGAGGACCTGGTGGGCTACGCCGCCGGGCTCGACCTCGACGTCGAGCAGTTCCTCCGCGACCTCGACGACGACGACCTCGCCCGGCACGTCGAGCACGACGTGGCGTCCGCGGAGGAGAGCGGCGTACGCGGCACGCCGACGTTCTTCATCGGCGACTCGCGCCACGTCGGGCCCTACGACGCGCGCACCCTGATCGCGGCCCTCGAGGCCTCGGCGCTCCCTCGACCGATCGGCTGACTGCCTGCTCGACCTCACGTCGGATGCAACCACCCGACGACGCCACCTCGTACCTAGGTCAGGAGCGAGGACAGGAGGCGCCGTGAGACGTGCACGTGGGAGGAAGCCCACCACGAACGTGAAGGCCGTGCTGGCCGCTGGGATGGCGGCTTGCGCCCTCGTGGCGTGCGCCGGTGGCGACGACGGCTCGGACGGGAGGACGCCGCAGCCCGCGGGAGCCGCGTCCGCGGACAGCGCTCCGGCCCCTGAGGACACTCCGGAGCTGGACTCGATGGCGGCGCTCGGCCACTCGGGCCTGACCGGCACGATGAGCGACCCGCAGGAGCCGTGGCGCGACGCCCGCGAGAACTCCTGGGCGACGGGGGACAACCCCGAGGTGCGGTCCCTCTATAACCGCCTGCTCGCGGATCACCCCGCGCTGGAGGGCCACCACTACAACTACGCGGTCAACGGCGCCACGATCGACGACCTCGACGACCAGTACGAGCAGCTGATGTCCGAGGCGGAGGTTGCGCCGGACCTCATCGTCCTGCAGTTCATCGACAACGACACGAGGTGCGACGGCACCGACGCAGCGAACGCCGAGCGCTTCGGCCGCACGCTGGACGCCGGCCTCACGCGGATCGCTGCCGACCTCCCGGACGCGCAGGTCTACCTCACGGGTCCTTGGGCATCGGTGGAGCTGTGGACCGCGTGGGCTGCGCACCACCCCGAGCAGGTGCGCGCCAACTCGGGTGACGGTCCGTGCGACGTCTTCGACGACAAGGGACGACCACGCGAGGCCGGGCTCCGCTCCATGCAACGCATCGTCGACACCTACAGTGAGCAGATCGAGGTCGTGTGCGCACGGCATCCCGGCTGCTACACCGACACGGGCGCCCTGGAGACCTTCGAGCCGGCAGACCGGGACGTCGCGTCCGACCTGAACCACCTATCGGTCGCAGGACACCGCAAGTACGCCGAGATCGCCTGGTCGGCCATGTCCGAGGAGATCAAGCAACGACGCTAGCCGGACGCGCACCTGATGCACGTGCGCGCGGCGGGCAGGGCCTCGAGCCGCTCGGCTCCGATCGGGGACCCGCAGCGCTCGCACACGCCGTACGTGCCGGCGTCCAGGCGCGCGATCGCGGCGTCCACCTCGGCGAGGTGGTGCTCGACCTGCCGGACCAGCGACCCGATCTGCGAGCGCTCGAAGGCGATGGTGGCGCCCTCGGGATCGTGCTCGTCGTCGGCGTTGGTGTCGAGCGAGGCAGCCACCACGGAGTCGTAGTCACCGGTCAGGCTCGAGAGGCGCTCGAGCGTCTGCTCGCGCTCCTCGGCCAGCCGTCGGCGTGCGTCGTCCATCCCTCCAACCATCCCTCCATGGTGACGCACGGCTCCTACAGCGCGCCGGATGACAGGTCTCGCCGTCCTCCGCCCGTATCCTCAGGACGTGACGACGTCCCCTCAGGCGCCGCCGCCCGGGCTGACCGTGGGCGGCTACGCGCTGCGCGCCCGCCTCGGCGAGGGCGGCATGGGCGTGGTGCACCTCGGACAGAAGCCGGGGGAGCGGCCGGTCGCGATCAAGGTCCTCCGACCGCACATCGTCGGCGACGACGAGGCCCGGCGCCGGCTGGCGCGCGAGGTCAGCTCGCTCAGCCGGGTCCGCAGCCGCCGGATCGCCGAGATCGTCGACGCCGACCCCTGGGGTGACATCCCCTACGTCGCCACACGCTACGTCCCGGGGCTCTCGCTGCACGACCACGTGCAGGAGGAGGGCCCGCTGTCGGGCGACGACCTGCTGTGGTTCGCCGACTGCCTCGCCGAGGCCCTCGAAGCGGTCCACTCGGTCGGCGTGATGCACCGCGACATCAAGCCGTCCAACGTGATCATGGAGGGCCGCACGCCGATCCTCATCGACTTCGGCCTCGCCCGGGTCGCCGACGACTCCCGCATCACGATGAACGGCTGGCTGCTGGGTACGCCGGGCTACCTCGCGCCGGAGATCCTCTACGGCGACGACGCCACCGCCGCCTCCGACGTGCACGCGTGGGCGGCCACCGTGGCGTACGCCGGCACCGGCCGCGCGCCGTTCGGCCGCGGGCCGTCGGTGGCGATCATGGACCGCGTCCGCCGCGGCGAGCACGACCTGTCCGGCCTCGACCCGGTGGTGCTGCCGCTGGTCGAGGAGGCGCTGGCGCCGGCGGCCGAGGACCGGCCGTCGCTCGACGAGGTGCGCGACTGGCTCGAGGACCTCGGCGCGGGCGAACCGCACGAACCCCGCATCCCCGCCAGCCCCGTCACTCTGCCCTACGCCGCCGTGGCCCAGCACGAGCACGAGGCGCCCACCCGCCTCGGCACGGCTGCGGCTCCCGCCGCTCCCAGCGCTCGCACGCAGGAGCCGGTGCACTGGTCGGACGACTGGACCTCGCCGTTCGACGACGACCTCGACGACGCCCTGCCCGACGGCTCGACGGAGCACGTCTCCGACTACGGCCCGCCCGCCCGCGAGCGGGTGCCGGCGGGGGAGCGCCTGCGGCGAGCCCTGTCGTTGGTGGCGCTCGGGGGTGTCGTGGCGGGTGGCATCACCTTCGCGCCCTACGTCGCCCTCGCCACGCTCTTCGTCGCCGTGTGGCTGCTGCGCAGCGGCTCGCTGGCCGCCTCGTCGGCCGGCACCCGTCGCAGCCGGCGCGGGATCAAGTGGTACGACGGCATCCAGCTCCTGCTCGCCGCCCCCTGGCACGTCGTCGCGGGACTTGGCGGCTCGCTCCTGCTCTTCCTCTGGAGCACCGGCATCGCGGCCGCGGTCGCCCTCCTCTGCTTCGCCGCGTCGCTCTCCCTCACCACCTCGCTCGCCCTCGTCGGCTCGGCCTTCGCGCTCTCGACCTGGTGGGGCCCCGGCTCCGAGCGGGTCCGCTCGCCCGTCCACCGCGTCGTCGACCCGCTCGCTCGCCGCGGCGTCCCGTGGCTCCTGGTGACCCTGCTCGTCGCGGCCGGGGGATCCGCCCTCGGTGCGGCCGTCACGGCCCAGGGCACGAGCTGGACGCCGTACGACTCCGCGCCGCTCTCGGACGTGCGGCTCCCCGGCTGGCTCTGAGCCGCGCACGGCTCGGATCGCGAGACGCCCATCTCACCTGGGGCGGATCGGTGGCACCATCTATCCCGTGACCACCAAGACGATCACCAGCACGATCATCATTGCCTAGCGCGACGGGACTCCCCGCCGCGCCGACCTCCTGCACCCCAGGAGGTTTTTTGTTACCCGGACACCCCTGACCCGAGAGAAATCCGATGGACCTGCACGGCGCGTTCCACGTCTACGACACCACCCTGCGCGACGGCGCCCAGCAGGAGGGGCTCAACCTCTCCGTCGCCGACAAGCTGACCATCGCCAAGCAGCTCGACGGCCTCGGCGTGGGCTACATCGAGGGCGGTTGGCCCGGCTCGAACCCCAAGGACACCGAGTTCTTCCGCCGCGCCCGCGAGGAGCTCGACCTGCGCCACGCCGAGCTGGCGGCGTTCGGTGCCACCCGCCGCGCCGGCGTACGCGCTGCTGACGACCCGCTCGTCGCTGCCCTGCGGGAGTCGGGCGCGGGCGTCGTCACCCTCGTCGCGAAGTCGCACGACCGGCACGTCGAGCTCGCGTTGCGCACCACGCTGGAGGAGAACCTCGCAATGGTGCGTGACACCGTGACCCACCTGCGCGAGGAGGGCCAGACGGTCTTCCTCGACGCCGAGCACTTCTTCGACGGCTACCGGGCCAACCGGGCGTACGCCCTCGAGGTCCTGCGCACCGCCGCCGAGGCGGGCGCCGAGGTCGTCGCGCTCTGCGACACCAACGGCGGCATGCTCCCCGACTGGGTCTCCGACGTGGTGCTCGACGTGATCGAGTCGACCGGCGCCCGCGTGGGCATCCACGCCCACAACGACAGCGGCTGTGCGGTCGCCAACTCGCTCGCCGCGGTCGCCGCCGGAGCGACGCACGTCCAGGGCTGCATCAACGGCTACGGCGAGCGCACCGGCAACGCCGACCTCGTCACCGTCGTGGCCAACCTCGAGCTCAAGCTGGACCGTCACGTCCTGCCCCCGGGCCTGCTCCGCGAGGCCACCCGGATCGCGCACGCCGTCGCCGAGGTCACCAACGTCCCGCCGGCGTCGCGCCAGCCGTACGTCGGCACCTCGGCGTTCGCCCACAAGGCGGGCCTGCACGCCAGCGCGATCAAGGTCGACCCCGACCTCTACCAGCACATGGACCCGACCGGCGTCGGCAACGACATGCGCCTGCTCGTCTCCGACATGGCCGGCCGCGCGTCGATCGAGCTCAAGGGCAAGGAGCTCGGCTACGACCTGTCCGACGACCGGGACGTCGTCACGCGGGTCACCGAGCGCGTCAAGAAGATGGAGCAGGGCGGCTACACCTTCGAGGCCGCCGACGCGTCCTTCGAGCTGCTGCTCGCCGAGGAGGTCGAGGGCACGCGCCCGTCGTACTTCGACGTCGAGTCGTGGCGCGTCATCACCGAGACGCGCACCGACGGCGAGGCCGTCTCCGAGGCGACGGTCAAGCTGCGCTCGGAGGGCGTGAGGTACGTCGTCACCGGCGAGGGCAACGGGCCGGTCAACGCCCTCGACGCCGCTCTCCGCGAGGCGATCGGGCAGGCCTTCCCGGAGGTCGCGAAGTTCGAGCTGATCGACTACAAGGTCCGCATCCTCGACCAGGGCCACGGAACCGACGCGATCACCCGCGTGCTCATCGAGACCACCGACGGCGAGTCCTCGTGGGTGACGGTCGGTGTCGGCGCCAACGTGATCGAGGCGTCGTGGGGCGCGCTGGTCGACGGGCTGACCTTCGGGCTGAGGCGCCACCACCGCTAGGTTCGCTGGTGTGACCTCGACACGCGCGACCAGCTTCGGCGCCTGGGCAGACGAGTACGACGACTGGCGCCCGACCTACCCCGACGACGCGGTCGACTGGCTGCTCCCGCCGCACGCGGCGCGGGTCGCGGAGGTCGGGGCCGGCACCGGGAAGCTCACCGACCGCCTCGTCGAGCGCGGCCCGGACCTCGACGTCGTCGAGCCCGACGGCCGGATGCTCGCGCTCGTCGCGGGCCGGCACCCGGGCCTCCGCGTCCACGAGGCCGGCGCCGGGTCGCTCCCGTTGCCCGACGGCTCGGTCGACGCCGTCCTCGTCGCCGACGCCTGGCACTGGTTCCCCCAGGACGAGGCGGCGGCGGAGGTCGCGCGGGTGCTCACGCCGGGCGGCTGGCTCGGCTGCGTCTGGAACGTGCCGGTGCTCGAGCACGACTGGCAGTGGCGGGCGATGCGCCTCGACCCGGCGCTCGCGCTGCCCGAGGACACCGACCCGCTCGAACGGCTGGGGCTCTCGACGGGCCGGGCCGAGCAACGGACGTTTCGCTGGACCTGGACGCTCACGCCGCAGCAGTGGCGGGGCTTCGTGTCGACGGTGTCGCACGTCCGGCTGCTTCCGGAGGACGAGCGGCGCGAGGCCCTCGACGAGACCGAGCGCCTCGTGGCCGAGGCGTGCGAGGCCTCGGGCGGCGCGACAGCGGTGCCCCTGGTCCACGACGCGCTGTGCATCCGCTGGTACCCCGAGCCGCAGCCGGTCGTGGCCCCGGCCTGACGGTTCAGGCCCGGACGACGCGGCGTACGAGGTCGTCCCAGCCGGCCTCGATCCGCTCGAGCGAGATGTTGTCGGCCTGCTGCTGCTCGATGACCATGATGTCGAGCGGCGCCATGACGGCGATCGCGAGCAGGACCAGGTCGCCGCGCACGCCCAGCTCGCCGAGCAGGTGGCGCACGTGCATCACGGCGAACGACGCCGCCGCGCGCGAGCGGGCCGAGCTGGAGCCGGTCGCGGCCTTGATGAGGGCGCCGTGCGTGACGTTGGTGCGCATGCGCGAGTGGCCGAAGGCGAGGAGCCGTTCCATCGGGGGAGCGCCCGGACCGAGCGGCGGGGGACCGGAGATGACCGACGCCTGCCACTCCGCCTCGGACCGGTCGAGCACCGCGGCCATCAGGCCCTCGCGACTCTGGAAGCGACGGAAGAGCGTGCCCTTGCCGACCCCGGCCTCCGACGCGACCGTGTCCATCGTCACGCAGGAGACCCCCCGCGTCTCCACCAGGCGCAGCGCCGCTGCGAGGATGGCCTCGCGGTTGCGCGCCGCGTCGGCCCGCTCCGGGACGGGCTCGTCCGCCATCGGCAGCAGGTGGGTCACGCGCTCCAGCCTAGGGCTGGGAAAACGTCCCGGGCCGGGAATTAAAGCGGACCACGGTCCGTTTTGATCCGCATGACCACTGACAAGCAGACCCGTGTCGCCGTCCTCCTCGGTTCCACCCGCACCGGCAGCCTCAACCGCCGCATCGCCGAGCACCTCCGCGACAACGCCCCCGCGGGTGTGACCGTCGACGTCGTCGAGGGCCTCGACACCGTCCCGTTCTACAACGAGGAGATCGACGGGGACACCGCTCCCGCCAGCGCCATCGCGCTGCGCGAGTCGGTCGCCGCCGCCGACCGCGTCCTCGCCGTCACCCCTGAGTACAACGGCACCATGCCCGCCGTCCTCAACAACGCCATCGACTGGCTCTCGCGCCCCTACGGCCAGGGCGCCATCGTCGGCAAGCCCTTCGCGGCCATCGGCGCCACGCCCACGCCGTACGGCGGCAAGTGGTCGCACGAGCACGCCCGCCACTCGGCCACCATCGCCGGCGCGGTCGTGGTGGACGGCATCGTGGTCGACGAGTCGGCCGTCGAGGGCGACCCGCTGGCCGACGAGGCCGCGGTCCAGCGCCTCCTCGGTGCGCTCGACGCCCTCGTCGCGCACGAGGCCGAGGTCGCTGCCTGAGCCTCGATACGTGCGCGAGGGGTCGGTACGGTCGGCGGTGTGCTCCATGACCTGACCGCGCTCGAGCAGGGCGACGCCGTACGCCGCGGCGAGGTGTCGCCGCTCGAGCTGGTCGAGCACTACGCCGGCCGTGTCGACCGCGTGGGTGCGTTCATCACGACCACCCACGACCAGGCGCGCGAGCACGCGCGTCAGCTGACCACCCTCCTGAGCACGCAGGGACGCCCCGCGGACGCAGGTCCGCTGTGGGGCGTCGCGACCGGCATCAAGGACCTCCACCCGACCGCAGGGGTCCGCACCACCTTCGGCTCCGCGGCCTACGACGACTTCGTGCCCGAGGAGTCCGACGACCTCGTCCTGACCGTCGCGGCCGCGGGCATGCCGAGCCTGGGCAAGACCAACACCCCGGAGTTCGGCTCGCCCTGCTACACCGAGCCCGACGTCGCACCGGCCGCCGTCACGCCATGGGACACCACCCGCACCGCCGGCGGGTCGTCGGGTGGCGCCGCGGCGGCGGTCGCCGCCGGCCTGTTGCCGGTCGCCCCCGGCTCCGACGGCGGCGGGTCGATCCGGATCCCCGCCTCCTGCTGCGGCCTCGTCGGCCTCAAGCCCACCCGCGGCCGGATCAGCGGAGCGCCCCGCTACGGCGACCCGGTCGGGCTCGCCACCGCCGGCACCCTCGCCCGCACCGTCCGGGACGCGGCCGCGCTGCTCGACGTGCTGGCGGGGCGCCGCGTGGGCGACCCCTTCTGGGCGCCGCCTCCGTCGGGGCCGTTCCTCCAGGCGTGCGACCGCGAGCCTGGTCGCCTGCGCGTCGCGCGCTTCATCGCCCCCGTCATCACGGACGTCGACGTCGACACGTCCAGCGTGACCGCGTGGGAGGACGCCTCCCGGCTCCTCGAGCAGCTCGGCCACGACGTCGAGGACGTGCCGGTGCCGATCCCGCGGGACGCGGTCGCGGACTTCGAGACCTGCTGGGCCGTGCTGACCGCCCTGTCGCCCGCGCCACCGGGCCGCGAGGACCGGCTCCGTCCCCTCACCCGGTGGCTCGGCGGGCTCGGCCATGCCGTGAGCGGCCCGGACTTCGGCCTCGCCATCGGCCGTCTGCGCCAGCACGCCGCCGTGGCGCTCGCTGCCCTCGCGGCGTACGACGTCGTCCTCACGCCGACCCTCTCCCGACCGCCGGCACTCGTCGGTGAGCTCCGCGACGACGCCGACCCGACCCGTGACTTCGCCCAGCAGAAGGCCTTCACGCCCTGGACCAGCGCCTGGAACGTCACCGGCATGCCTGCGGTGTCGCTGCCGCTGCACTGGACCGACGACGGGCTCCCGGTCGGCGTGATGCTGGCTGCCAGGCCGGCCGAGGAGGAGCTCCTGCTCTCGCTCGCGGCCCAGGTCGAGGCGGCCGCGCCGTGGGCGGACAGGCGTCCGCCCGGCTGGTGACCGGCCCTAGTCGTCGCCGATCCCGCGCGCGTGGAGCGCGTCGCCGGACTCGTGGGCCCGGGCGACGACCCGGATCACGAACGGGGAGAGGTACGCCCGGGGGTTGCGGTCGAGCCCGCGCGCGCGGGCCGCGTCGCGGGTCTCCCGCGCGATGGCGATCGTCCCGGGCAGGGCGCCGATCGTCAGCGCGACGGTGAGGGCCACCCGGTCGGGGTCCACCCCGAGGAAGCGCAACGGGCGTGCCCACCGGGAGAGGGCGTCGACCATCTCGTTGACCGAGGTCGTCGCCGTCAGCGACAGCGCGGCCAGGCCCAGGCTCAGCAGGTCGAGGAAGGTCTCCACGGCCTTCTCCGCGCCGTACCACCACCACTGGAACACGCTCGCGACGACCGCGACGAGCAGCACACCGCGGGCCGCGCGCCACACCGATCGCAACGGCACCCGGGCCAGCGCCGCCAGCAGCAGCGTCACGAGCAGGAAGACCGGGGCGGCACGCACGTCGCGCACCACCACGATCGCCAGGCTGAGCACGGCCAGGCCGAGCACCTTCGCGCCCACCGGCAACCGGTGGAGGATCGTGTCGCCCGGCTGGTGCAGCCCGGCCATCAGGTCGCTCATGTGTCGACCAGCTGCGTGTAGTGCGCGATCGACTCCTCGGGGGTGCCGTCGGCGACGACGCGGGCCGAGTCCACGACGATCACCCGGTCGCAGCGCGCGGCCAGGTCGAGGTCGTGCGTCACCAGCACCAGCTGCTGGGCCAGGCCCAGCAGGGCATCGGCGACGCGCCGGGTGTTGGCCCGGTCGAGCAGCGTGGTCGGCTCGTCGGCCACCACGACCGTCGGGTCCGTCGCGAGGACGCCGGCCAGGGCCAGCAGCTGCCGCTGGCCGCCGGAGAGGGAGTGCACCGAGTCGTGTGCGTGGTCCTCGAGGTCGTTGGCGGCGAGCACGGCCAGCGCCCGCTCACGCCGTGCCCGGCTGTCCTTGACCGTCCGCCGCAGCGACAGCTCGATGTCCTCGACGCACGTCGGCATCACCAGCTGGGCGGCCGCGTCGGTGAAGCAGAAGCCCACCACCCGGCGTACGGCTGCTCCCTCGCGCACGACGTCGAGGCCGTCGACCGTCACCCGGCCCGACGACGGACGCACGAGGCCGTTGACCATCCGCGCGAGGGTCGACTTGCCCGACCCGTTGGCGCCGATGACGCCGACGCGGCGCTCGGTGAGGGTGAGCGTGGTGGGCGCGAGGATCTCGCGGTGGCCGCGCCCGGGCAGGGGGACCCGGACGGACGCGGCCTCGAACTGAATTGAGGTCACGTCAGCTCACGCAGCGTCAGTCGCGCTGCAGGAGCTGAGGGAACGCGCGGTGCACCTCGGCGGCGATCATCGCGACGAGCGACGTCTTCACCAGGTCACCGATCCAGAACGGCATGTCCCACGAGGCGGCCTCGCGCCACGAGACGTCGGCGTAGAGCTTCATCCCGGCGATGCCCATCGTGTGGATGACCAGCACGCTGGCCGCCAGGGAGCAGAAGAAGACGACGATCGCGCGGGTGCGGCGGTCGCGGGCGACGTACTTCACGAGGAAGCCGCCCAGCAGCGCGGCGACGGGGAAGGACAGCAGGTAGCCGCCGCTGATCCCGGTGAACACCCCGATGCCGGAGGAGTGCTCGGCGAAGACCGGCAGCCCGACGGCGCCGAGTGCGAGGTAGAGCGTGACCGCCGCGAAGCCACGGAGCGGGCCGAGGATGCAACCGGCGAGCATCACGGTCAGGGTCTGGAGCGTGATCGGTACGCCGGCGCTGCCGACGGGGATCGCGCCGACGTAGGCGCTGGCGGAGATGAGGGCGGCGAAGGCCGCGATGAGCGCGATGTCGCGCGCCGGGGACGAGGAGGTCGTGGGGGAGTCCCCGTGCGTGGTGTCGGGCTGGGTCATGGCAGACATCGGGCGTCGGGCTTTCTGCGGGGAGGCGGGGGAGTCGACCTGAACACTGTTCAGGCTGAACGGTGTTCAGGTTAGGCTGGTCGCCAGAGCGGCGTCAACGACGTCCAGCCCCTGATCGCGACGAAGGAGTGTGTGGTGGCCCACAACCGCAGCGACGTGCTCGCGCACGCGGTGGCCCTGCTGGACACCCACGGCCTGTCCGCCCTCACGATGCGCCGGCTCGGTGCCGAGCTGGGGGTGCAGCCCAGCGCGATCTACCACCACTTCGCCAGCAAGCAGGACCTCCTCGCTGCCGTCGCCGACGAGATCCTCGCCCGCGGCGCCCGCCCGCGCACTGCCGCCGAGTGGCCCGACCAGCTCCGCGAGGTCTGCGGCGAGCTGCGGCACGCGATGCTCGCCTGCACCGACGGGGCCGACGTGGTCGCCACGGTCTGGGCCTTCGGCCTCGGGGCCGCCGCCCCGGTGACGGAGATGGAGAAGGTCCTCACCGACGCCGACGTGCCCGCCGAGCTGGTCGCGGTGGCCTCGCGGACCCTCGTCCACTACGTCTTCGGGCACGCCTTCGAGGAGCAGACCGCGCGCCAGGCCGTCAGCCTCGGCGCCGTCGAGCGGTCGCTGGAGTCGCTGCCCGACTTCGACCTCGGGCTCGACCTGGTCATCGACGGCCTCCGCGCCCGCCTGGGGCGTTAGACCGAGGTGTCGACCTCGGCGCCGTGGAGCTCGGCCAGCAGCACGGCGCCGGCGAGGTCGAGCTTCGTCCTCTTGAGGTCTGCCGATGAGAGGTCGACGCCGTCGAGGCTCGCGCCGCGGAGGTCGGCGCGGTCGAGGGTGGCCTGGCGCAGCATCGCCCGGTCGAGGCGGGCGCGGGACAGGTTCGTGAGGGTCAGGTCGGACATCGACAGGTCGGCCTCGCGCAGGTCGAGCCCGGTCAGGTCGAGCCGGGAGAGGTTGGTGCCGCGGATGCTCACACCGAGCCACGAGCCGCCGATGACGGTGAGCGGTCGCAGCACGCACTCGGCGAAGGTCGAGCCGACCAGCTTGCAGCCGTCGAGCGTGGCGTCGAAGAACGACGTTCGCCGGAAGTCGCAGCCGACGAACGCGGTGGCGACGTGGGTGGAGGCGTTGAGGCGGCCGCCGTGGAAGGTGCACCGCTCGAACACGGCACCCGAGGTGCTCGCCTCGGAGAGGTCGACGTCGGTGAAGGTGCAGTCCACGAAGCGCGCGGCGCCGAGGTCGTCGCCCCACCAGTCCTCGCCGCGGAAGTGGTGGTCGTGGCGGGGTTGATCGGTCGCGCTCATGCCAGGAAGCCGCGCAGCAGGGCCGCCGACCCGGCGAGGTGCTCCTCCGCGGCGGCCGCCGCGGCGTCGGGCTGGCCGGCCAGGATGGCGGTCACCAGGGTCCGGTGCTGCTCGTCGGAGTGCGCGATGTTGCGCTCCAGCAGCGGGATCTCGTCGAGCAGGCTGTTGATCCGCATCCGGTTGTCCGCCACGAGCGTGACCAGCGACCGCACCCCGGTGACCTCCGCGATCACGAGGTGGAGCCGGGAGTCGAGCCGGCGGTAGTCGGTCGGGTCCGCCGCTGTGACCTCCTCCAGGGCCCGCCACACCAGGTCGCGCTCCGGCGCCGACAGGGTCCGAGCCGCGGCCAGTCGCGCCGCCCCCACCTCCAGCACCTCGCGCAGCGCGAGCACCTCCTCGAGGTCCGCGGGATCCAGCCCGGGCGGCTCGTCGGCGGCGCGGGGGACCGGGACGGCCGCCCCCGGCAGCTCGTCGGCCACGAAGGTCCCGCCGTAGCGCCCGCGCCGCGAGACGACGTACCCCGCCTCGCCCAGCGAGCGCAGCGCCTCGCGCACGGTGTCGCGGCTGACGCCGAGCCGGACCGCGAGCTCGCGCTCCGACGGCAGCGACCCGCCGGGCGCCACCACGCCGAGGCGGATGGTCTGCAGCAGCCGCTGCACCGTGTCCTCGAACGCGTTGCCCGGCCGGACCGGCCGGAAGAACGTCTCCTCGGCGAGACGCGACTCGAACATGTCCGTGCTCACAGCGGAGTGACGTACGCCGCGTGGATGCCGCCGTCGACCATGAAGCTGCTCGCGGTGATGAAGGAGGCGTCGTCGCTGGCCAGGAACGCGACCGCGGCCGCCAGCTCCTCGGGCTCGGCGAAGCGCCCGACCGGCACGTGGACGAGGCGTCGGGCGGCCCGCTCCGGGTCCTTGGCGAAGAGCTCCTGCAGCAGGGGCGTGTTGACCGGGCCCGGGCAGAGGGCGTTGACCCGGATGCCCTGGCGGGCGTGCTGCACGCCGAGCTCGCGCGACATCGCCAGCACGCCGCCCTTCGACGCGGTGTAGGAGATCTGCGAGGTGGCCGAGCCCATCACGGCGACGAACGACGCCGTGTTGATGATCGAGCCGCGGCCCTGCGGGACCATGTGGCGCAGCGCGGCCCGGCAGCACAGGTAGACCGAGGTGAGGTTGACGCGCTGGACGCGATCCCAGGCGTCCAGGTCGGTCGACTCGATCAGGTCGTCCTCCGGCGGCGAGATGCCCGCGTTGTTGAAGGCGATGTCGACCGAGCCGTGCGACTCGGCCACCGAGTCGAACAGGGCGTCCACCTGCTCGCGCTCGGCGACGTCGACCGCGACGAAGGTGCCGCCGACCTCGTCGGCCGCGGCCTGCCCGGTCGCGGGGTCGAGGTCGGCGATGACGACCCGCGCGCCCTCGCCGGCCAGCCGGCGGGCCGAGGCCAGGCCGATGCCGGACGCGCCACCGGTGACGACGGCGACCCGGTCGCGCAGGCGCTGCGTGAGGTCCACCGAGAAGGCTGGGCGGGGGTCGGTCATGACTGCTCCTCGGAGTCGATGGCGATGAAGACGTTCTTGGTCTCGGTGAACGACAGGGGCGCGTCGGGGCCGAGCTCGCGACCGACGCCGGACTGCTTGAACCCGCCAAAGGGCGTGCTGTAGCGCACCGACGAGTGGGAGTTCACCGAGAGGTTGCCGGCCTCGACGGCACGACTGACGCGGATGGCCCGCGAGAGGTCGCGGGTCCAGATGGAGCCGGACAGGCCGTAGGCGGAGTCGTTGGCCAGCGCGATCGCGTCGGCCTCGTCGTCGAAGGGCAGCACCGCCACGACCGGCCCGAAGATCTCCTCGCGCGCCGTCGGGTCCTCGCGCGACGGCGTCAGCACGGTCGGCGGGAACCAGAAGCCCGGCCCCTCGGGAGCCTGCCCGCGGAAGGCGACGTCGGTGTCGTCGGGCACGTAGGACGCCACCTTCTCCCAGTGCGAGCGGGACACGAGCGGACCCATCTCGGTGTCGCGGTCGCTGGGGTCGCCGACCCGCACGCCGGCGACGGCGGGCTCGAGCAGCTCCATGAACCGGTCGAGCACGCTGCGCTGGACCAGGATGCGGCTGCGCGCGCAGCAGTCCTGCCCGGCGTTGTCGAAGACGCCGTACGGCGCGGTGGCGGCGGCGCGCTCGAGGTCGCTGTCGGCGAACACGATGTTGGCGCTCTTGCCGCCGAGCTCCAGCGTGACCTGCTTGACCTGCGCGGCGGCGCGGCCCATCACCCGGGTGCCGGTCTCGGTCGACCCGGTGAAGACGACCTTGCGCACGTCCGGGTGGTCGACGAGCCGCTCGCCGACCACCGACCCCTTGCCGGTGACGACCTGGAACAGGCCCTCCGGCAGCCCCGCCTCGACGCCGAGCTCGGCCAGCCGCAGCGACGTCAGCGGGGTCCACTCGGCCGGCTTCAGCACCACGGCGTTGCCGGCCGCCAGCGCCGGCGCGAAGCCCCACGAGGCGATCGTCATCGGGAAGTTCCACGGCGTCACGACGCCGACGACGCCGATCGGCTCGGCGAAGGTCATGTCGAGCCCCCCGGCCACGGGGATCTGCCGGCCGAACAGCCGCTCGGGCGCGGCGGCGTAGTAGGTGAGGACGTCGCGGACGTGCCCGGCCTCCCACTCCGCCTGGGCGATCGGGTGACCGGAGTTGCGCACCTCCAGGTCGGCCAGCTCGGCGACGTGGGCGTCCACGGTCGTGGCGAAGGAGCGCAGCGCGGCTGCGCGGTCGGCGGGCGCGAGTGCCGCCCACGTCCTCTGGGCCGACCGGGCCCGGTCGACGGCGTGGTCGACGGCCTCGGCCCCGAGCTCGGGAACGCTCGTCACGACCGACTCGTCGGCCGGGTTGACGATGTCGAACATCTCGGTGGTCACACTGTCTCCTTGGTCCGCCCGCGTGCTGCCTGCACCAGCGAGTCCATCAGGCGCAGGTCGTCCAGTGCCTGCTCGGGGTGCCACTGCACCCCGACGGCGAAGCCGTCCCCGGCGAGCTCGACCGCCTCGACCACGCCGTCCTCGGCGTGGGCCGTGGCCCGCAGGCCGGCGGGCAGCTCGTCGACCGCCTGGTGGTGGTAGCACGACACCGCGGCGTCCGCGCCCAGGGCGGCGGCGACCCGGCTGCCCGCGACGGTCCGCACCACGTGCGAGGCGAACTCGCCCGGTCCGTGCTTGTGCGCCCGCGCGTCGGGCAGGTCCGGCACGTGCTGCACGAGCGTGCCGCCCAGCGCGACCGTGAGCACCTGGGCTCCCCGGCAGATGCCCAGCAGTGGCAGGTCGCGGTCCAGGGCCTCCCGGGTGAGGGCCAGCTCCCACGTGTCCCGGTCGGTCGCCGGCGGGTCGGCGGTGGCGTGCGGCTCGGCGCCGTATGTCTGCGCCCCGACGTCGCGTCCTCCGGCGAGCACCAGCGCGTCGACGCGCTCGAGCACCTCGCGCGCGGCCGCGTGCTCGGGGTCGGGGCCGGGCGGCGGGAGCAGCACGGGGATGCCGCCGGCGTGCGTCACCAGCTCGACGTACTGGTACTGCAGGTAGGCCGCCGGCACGTCCCACACGCCCTGCCGGGCGCGCTCGACGTACGTCGTGACGCCGACGACGGGACGACGGGAGCCCCGCGTCGGGAGGGCAGGGTCACATCCGTTCAAAGCACCGCACCCGCTCCCAGTCGGTGACCGCGGCGTCGTACGCCCGCTGCTCGACGCGGGCGTTGTTGAGGTAGTGCTCGACGACCTCGTCGCCGAACGCCGCCCGCGCCACGGCCGAGCCCTCGAAGAGGTCGGCCGCCTCGCGCAGCGTGGTCGGCAGCCGGTCCACGTCGCTGGTGTAGGCGTTGCCCTCGAAGGCCGCCTCGAGCGGCAGCTCGTTGTCGATGCCGTGCAGCCCGGCCGCGGCGATCGCGGCGACCGCGAGGTAGGGGTTGACGTCGCCGCCGGGCACGCGGTTCTCCAGGCGCATGCCCAGTCCGTGGCCCACGACGCGCAGGGCGCACGTGCGGTTGTCCATCCCCCAGGCGACCGCGGTCGGCGCGAAGCTCCCGGCGACGTACCTCTTGTAGGAGTTGATGGTGGGGGCGAAGAACAACGTCAGCTCGCGCATGCAGGCGAGCTGGCCGGCGACCCAGTGCTCGAAGAGCTCCGACATGCCGTGGGTGCGGGCGTCGTCGGCCATGACCGCCGAGCCGTCGTCACCACGCACGGACATGTGGATGTGGCAGCTGTTGCCCTCGCGCTCGTCGAACTTCGCCATGAAGGTGAGGCTCTTGCCGTGCGCGTCGGCGATCTCCTTCGCGCCGTTCTTGTAGATCGTGTGGTTGTCGCACGTGACCAGGCCGTGGTCGTAGCGGAACGCGATCTCCTGCTGGCCCAGGTTGCACTCGCCCTTGGAGCCCTCGCAGTACATCCCCGCGCCCTCCATGCCGCGGCGGATGTCGCGCAGGAGCGGCTCCATGCGGGTGGAGCCGAGCATCGCGTAGTCGATGTTGTAGTCGCTGCCGGCGCGGAGACCGGCGTACCTCTTGGCGAAGGCGTCGCGGAAGGTGTCCTCGAAGACCATGAACTCCAGCTCGGTGCCGACGTAGGGGACCAGCGAGCGCTCCGCGAGACGGTCGACCTGGCGCTGCAGCACGCTCCGCGGGGCCGCCTCCACGGGCGTGCCGTCGAACCACTCGAGGTCGGCCAGGACCAGTGCGCTCCCGGGAAGCCAGGGCGTGATCCGGAGGGTGGAGAGGTCGGGACGCATCACCATGTCGCCGTAGCCGCGGTCCCAGCCCGACATCGCGTAGCCGTCGACGGTGTTCATCTCGACGTCGACCGCGAGCAGGTAGTTGCAGCACTCGGCGCCGTGCGGGGCGACCTCCTCGAGGAAGAGCCGGGAGGAGACCCGCTTGCCGACCAGGCGCCCCTGCATGTCGGCGAAACCGACCACCACGGTGTCGATCTCACCTGCTTCGACCAGCGATGCCAGGTCGTCGAGGGCCAACAGCCCCGTGGTCGGCCGATCCTGTGCCATGAGACCTCCTGGGGCTGCGGGTGTGCGACCAGTAATGCGCTCATTGTCGTGCGGAGTCAACCATTGCGTGGGCGGCGACACCGTGAGGGTCGTCGCGCCTGCGCCAAACCTGCGATCCAAAGGTATAGCCGACCTGCCATTGACGGGTCTAGCATCCGGCCAGAGCCGTCACGCGACCCACCCCCTCCAGGAGCGTCCGTCATGAGCAAGGAATCCCTCAACGTCTCGGGTGTGAGCTACCACCACGCCGAGGATGGCTACTTCGACAAGCGCCAGCTGCAGCGCGCGGCCGGCTTCTGGGGACTGTGGGGCATCGGCGTCGCGGCCGTCATCTCCGGCGACTTCTCCGGATGGAACTTCGGCATCGGCGAGGCCGGCTGGGGCGGCCTGGCCGTCGCCAGCGTGGTCATCGTGGTCATGTACTTCGGCATGCTCTTCTCCATCGGCGAGATGTCCGCGGCGATGCCGCACACCGGCGGCGCCTACTCCTTCGCCCGCTCGGCGATGGGTCCGTGGGGCGGCTTCGTGACCGGCCTGGCGGAGACGATCGAGTACGTCTTCACGACCGGCGTGATCGTGCTGTTCTCGGCGCTCTACCTCGACTCCATCACCGACGAGCTCTTCGGGCTCAGCGTCGGTGACAACCAGTGGATCTGGTGGCTGGTCCTCTACGCGGTCTTCGTCGGGCTGAACTCGGCCGGTGCCGAGGTCTCCTTCAAGTTCGCCATCGTCGTCGCCGTCGTCTCGATCGGGGTGCTGGTCCTCTTCGCGGTCCTCGCGATCGCCAACGGCGCCGTCGACTTCGGCAACCTGATGGACATCGAGCCCGAGCCCGGCAACAGCGAGTTCCTCCCGTTCGGATGGCTCGGCGTGCTCTACGCGCTGCCGTTCGCGATGTGGTTCTTCCTCGGCATCGAGGAGCTGCCGCTGGCAGCGGAGGAGGCGCACTCGCCCCACACCGACATCCCGCGCGCCGGCATCATCGGCATGGTCACGCTCTGCGCCACCGGCGCCCTGGTCTTCGTCCTCAACCCGGCAGTCACCGGCTCCGAGGCGCTCGGCGCGTCCGGCGAGCCGCTCCTCGACGGCTTCCGCGCGTTCCTCTCCGACGACCTCGCGGCGCTGCTGTCGCTCTTCGCGCTCATCGGTCTGCTCGCCAGCCTGCAGGGGATCATGTTCGCCTACGGCCGCAACATGTACTCCCTGAGCCGCGCGGGCTACTACCCGAAGTTCCTGTCGATCACCGGCGCGCGCAGGACACCGTGGGTGGCGCTGGTGGCCGGGGCCGCCTTCGGGTTCGTGGTCCTGCTGATCGTCGACATCCTGTCCCGCAGGGGTGGGGAGGCGGGGGAGCAGGCGACCGCGATCGTGCTCAACATCGCGGTGTGGGGCGCGGTCCTGGCCTACGTCCTCCAGATGGTGTCCTTCGTCCTGCTGCGCCAGAAGTTCCCCCAGGCCAGGCGTCCCTACCTCAGCCCGGTCGGCGTGCCCGGGGCCGTGGTCGCCGGGGCCATCGCCGGCATCACCTTCATCGGTGTCCTCATCAACCCCGACTTCCGTCCGGCCATCGTGGCCATCGCCGTGCTCTACGCGATCGGCCTGGCGCTCTTCGGCGCCGTGGGTCGGCACCGCCTCATCCTCTCGCCCGAGGAGGAGTACGCCGTGAGCCACGGGATGCACGGTGATCCCGAGGAGGAGGGCTACGGCGGAACGGTCGAGGACGAGCTGCTGTCGGAGGACGATCGCACCTGACGTCGCGGCGGATAGGGTCGTCCCCGTGATCGCGTCCCACCAGCACCGCTTCATCTTCCTCAAGACCCGCAAGACCGCGGGCACGAGCGTGGAGATCGCGCTGTCCAAGGTGTGCGGGCCCGACGACATCATCACCGAGATCAGCCCCGAGGACGAGGCGCTGCGCCAGGCCGCCGGCGGTCGTGCGCCGCAGAACTTCGAGTCGCCGCCGCTCCCGCGCAAGGCGTACAACCACATGGGCGCCAAGGCGACGCGCGACCTGGTCGGGGCGGAGGCCTTCGACAGCTACTTCACCTTCGCGATCGAGCGCAACCCGTGGGACGCGGTGGTCTCGCTCTACTTCTGGAAGTACAAGGACCGGCCCGAGCTGCCGGACTTCGAGACCTACGTCCAGGAGATCTGGATCGAGCAGCTGGCCAACAACCGCCGCCTCTACCGGATCCGCGGCAAGATGGTGCTCGACCGGGTGCTGCGCTACGAGAACCTCGACGCCGAGCTCACCGAGGTCTGGCATCACCTCGGGCTCCCGGGGGAGCCCGACCTGCCGCGTGCCAAGGGCAACGCACGGCCCGCCGGCCACTACCGCGAGCTCTACACGCCCGCGTCCCGCGAGCGGGTGGCGACGGTGTTCGCCGACACCATCGACGCCTTCGGCTACGAGTTCTGAGGTCGCCGGTGTTCGCTGCCGGCGAGGTGGTCTCGCGACGCGAGGTGCTGCACGGCGACCTGTGGCTGTCGCACCCGGTGACGGTCGTCGCCGACGACGGCGAGGTCCTCGCGACGCGCCTCGACCCCGGGTCGCCCTTCACCTTCCCCGACCACCCGTTCGGACCGCACCCGTGGGGCCACCACACGCAGTGGGGCGGCTCGATCGTGCTGCACCTGAGCCGCGCCGACACGGCCTACGGCGTGTGGAAGTTCTTCGAGACCGACGGCACGTTCCGCCACTGGTACGTCAACTTCGAGCCGCCGATCGTGCGGGTGCCCGGCGGCTACGAGACCGACGACTTCGGCCTCGACCTGATCATCTGGCCCGACGGGCGGCGGGAGTGGAAGGACGTCGAGGACCTCCACCACCAGCGGGCCGAGGGCCGGATCTCGCTGGAGACCGTGGGCGAGGTGCTGGCGACCTCGGCGTCCCTGGTCGACCTCCTCGACGAGGACCGCCGCTGGTGGTCCGACTGGGACGACTGGACGCCCTAGCCGGGCGTCTCGACGCGTACGACGTCCAGCAGCCGCTCGCACTCGGCGACCAACCGTGCGCGGAGCGGGGCGCCGCGCCCCGCGAACGTCCGCTGCGCCTCGACGTACGCCGCCTTGCCGTCGGCCGTCTCGATCCGCACCGGCTCGAACCCGAGGTCGGCGAGGTCGTACGGTGCTGCCCGCATGTCCAGCACGCGGATGTCGCGGGCGAGCTCGAAGCAGTCGGCAACCAGGTCGCTCGGGATCATCGGGGTCAGCCGGAAGGCGTGTTTGTACAGGTCCATCCCGGCGTGCAGGCACCCCGGCTGCTCGAAGGCGGGCCGGTCGTCGCGTCCGGGCTGGAGCGTGTTCAGCGGACGGGCGGTGGGGGTGAAGAACCGGAACGCGTCGAAGTGCGAGCAGCCGATCCGGTGCGACTCGACGACGGCGTCGGTGCCCTCGGGACCGAGCCGCAGGGGCCAGTCGTGGCGGGTGCCGTGCTCGGCCGAGCGGTGGACCATCGCCCACTCGTGCAGCCCGAAGCACCCGAACTGCGGGGCCCGCGCCGCCGTCGCGGTCAGCAGCTCGTGCAGCTGCTCGAGGAGCGACCGCTGCGAGGCGACGTACGCCGCAGACACCCCGGTCGAGTGCGCGGCCCCGCGGGCACCAGTACCGCGAGCGCACTCGACCTGCTCGTAGCCCTTGAGGCCGGCGTACTCCTCGGCGTCAGCGAGCGCGACGCCGTGGGCGGGGTGCCAACGCCGCAGCTGGGCCGGACGCTGGGAGTAGTAGGTGAAGAGGAAGTCGTGCACCGGGTGCGTGACCTGGTCGGCCCGGCGCGCGAGGTGCGGCTCGACGAAGGCGTCGATCCGTGCGGCGTGCGCGTCGGCGAGCGCGCGCCACTCGGCTGCGGGGAGGATCTTCACTGATCCAAGGGTAGTGCGCGGCCGGGTCGGGGCCGACACTGGCGAGATGGAGCACGCACGCGACGCCGCCCTCGACCGCGCCCACGCCCGCGCCGTCGAGTGGCTCGCGTCGCTGGCCACGCGACCGGTCCCGGCCCGGCTCACCGCCGACGAGATGGTCGCCCGGCTCGACCCGGTGCTCCAGGACGGTCCGCTCGGCCCCGAGCAGGTGGTCGACGAGCTCGCCACGGCGTGCGAGCCCGGGCTGACCGCCATCCCCGGTGGGCGATTCTTCGGGTTCGTCATCGGCGGCACCCACCCGGCAGCACTGGGCGCCGACTGGCTGGTGAGCGCGTGGGACCAGAACGCCGGCCTGCGGATGCTGACCCCCGCCCACTCGGCGATCGAGGAGCTCACCGAGACCTGGATCGTCGACCTGCTCGGGCTTCCCGCCGGCAGCGCCGTCGGGTTCGTGACGGGCGGGACGATGGCCAACTTCACCTGCCTGGCCGCCGCCCGCGACGAGGTGCTGCGGCGCCACGGGTGGGACGTCGCGGCGCGCGGCCTCCCCGGCTCGCCCGGCGTACGCGTCCTCGTCGGCGCCGAGCGGCACGACACCATCGACCTCGCCCTGCGCTACCTCGGCCTCGGCGCACCGGAGCCTGTGGCTGCCGACGACCAGGGCCGGATCGAGCCGGCCGCACTCGCCGCCGCGCTCGACGCAGGGGACGGGCGGCCGACGATCGTGTGCCTGCAGGCCGGCAACGTCCACTCCGGCGCGTTCGACCCCTTCGACGAGACCATCACCGCGGCCCACGACGCGGGGGCGTGGGTGCACGTCGACGGCGCCTTCGGCCTCTTCGCCGCCGCGTCGCCCGGCAAGCGGCACCTCGTCGCAGGGTGCGAGCAGGCGGACTCCTGGGCCACCGACGCCCACAAGACCCTCAACGTGCCCTACGACTGCGGTCTCGCGATCGTCCGCGACCGGACGGCGCTGCGCGCCGCCATGGGCATGCACGGTGACTACCTCATCCACGACGCGGCGGGGGAGCCGCTCGACAAGGTGCCCGAGATCAGCCGGCGCGGTCGCGCCTTCCCGGTGTGGGCGGTGCTGCGCGCGCTGGGCCGCGACGGCGTCGCCGACCTCGTGGACGGGTTGTGCGACCACGCGTCCGCCTTCGCGGAGGGGATCACCGCCATCGAGGGGGCCGAGGTCCTCAACGACGTGCAGTTCACCCAGGTCTGCGCCTCGTTCGGCAACGACGTCCGGACCCGGGGCGTGGTGGACGCGATGCTTGCGGACGGCACCGCGTGGACGACCGGGTCGACGTGGCGCGGGCGGGCCGTGCTCCGGGTCAGCGTGAGCAACTGGTCCACGACCGTCGACGACGTCGCGATGAGCCTCGCCGCGCTGCGGCGCGCGGCCGGCCACTGACGCTGCCGATCGGTTGGATAGCCTCGGGCCATGCGCATCTGTCGGTTCAGCACGGGCGAGGAGCCGCGTTTCGGCGTCGTCACCGGGGAGGTCGACGAGTTCGGCCAGCCGGCCGAGGACTCGGTGGTGGTGGCCCTCTCCGGCGACCCGCTCTACGTGGGGATCAAGCTCCTCGAGGAGCACCACAAGCTCAGCGACGTACGCCTCCTCGCGCCGATCATCCCGCGCAGCAAGGTGGTCGGCATCGGTCGCAACTACGCCGCGCACGCCGCCGAGATGGGCAACGACGTGCCGGTCGAGCCGCTCATGTTCCTCAAGCCCAACACGACGGTCGTGGGGCCGGGCGACCCGATCTTCTACCCGCCGCAGACCAGCGACCTCCACTACGAGGGCGAGCTCGCCGTCGTCATCGGGCGGATCTGCCGCGACGTCCCGGCCGAGCAGGCCACGGACGTGATCTTCGGCTACACGATCGCCAACGACGTGACCGCGCGTGACCTGCAGAAGTCCGACGTGCAGTTCACCCGGGCCAAGGGCTTCGACTCGTTCTGCCCGCTGGGGCCGTGGATCGAGACCGACCTGGACCCGCAGGCGTTCAACGACGGCCGCCAGGTCCAGACGTTCCTCAACGGCGACGTCGTCCAGGACGGCAGTACCGCCGACATGATCTTCGACGTGCCGGCCCTCGTCGCGCACGTGTCGTCGGTGATGACGCTGCTGCCCGGCGACGTCATCCTCACCGGCACCCCGGAGGGTGTCGGCCCCATGCAGGTCGGTGACGAGGTCGAGATCTCGATCGCCGGCATCGGCGCCCTGACCAACCCCGTTGCCCAGAGGAACTGACCCACCATGACCAACGTTCGCGTCCGCTTCTGTCCCTCGCCCACGGGCTCCCCGCACGTCGGGCTGGTCCGCACGGCCCTGTTCAACTGGGCCTTCGCCCGCCACCACGGCGGCTCCATCGTCTTCCGCATGGAGGACACCGACAAGGAGCGCAGCACCCAGGAGTCGTACGACGCCATCCTGGAGCTGTGGCGCTGGCTCGGGCTGGACTGGGACGAGGGCATCGAGGTCGGCGGCCCGCACGGCCCCTACAAGCAGAGCGAGCGCGGCGACATCTACCGCGACGTCCTCGCCCGCCTGCGCGAGTCGTCGTACACCTACGACTGCTTCTGCACCAACGACGAGGTCGAGGCCCGGCGCAAGGCCAGCGGCTCCAAGGTGATGGGCTACGACGGCTTCTGCCGCGACCTGTCCACCGAGCAGCGGGAGGGGTTCGAGGCCGCCGGCCGCGCGCCGATCGTGCGCTTCCGGATGCCCGACGGCTCGATCACCTGGAACGACGCGGTCCGTGGCGACATCACCTTCGAGACCCAGCACGTGCCCGACTTCGCCCTCTCGCGCGCCAACGGCGACCCGCTCTACACGCTGGTGAACCCGATCGACGACGCGCTGATGGAGATCACCCACGTGCTGCGTGGTGAGGACCTCCTCTCCAGCACCCCGCGCCAGCTGGCGCTCTTCGAGGCGCTCGTCGAGCTGGGCATCGCCAAGGAGGTGCCGACCTACGGCCACCTCCCGTACGTCATGGGCCAGGGCAACAAGAAGCTGTCCAAGCGCGACCCCGAGGCCCACGCGCTGGCCTACCGCGAGCAGGGCTTCCTGCCCGAGGGCCTGCTCAACTACCTCGCGCTGCTCGGCTGGGCGATCGCGGCCGACCGCGACATCTTCTCGGTGGCGGAGATGGTCGAGAAGTTCGACATCAAGGACGTCAACCCCAACCCCGCGCGCTTCGACCTCAAGAAGGCCGAGGCCATCAACGCCTCCCAGATGCGCCTGCTGTCCGTCGAGGACATCACCCACCGTGCGCTGCCCTTCCTCAAGGCCGCAGGCGTCGTCTCCGACCCGGTCAACGACGCGGACGCCCAGCTGCTGGAGCTCGCGATGCCGCTGATCGCCGAGCGGATCAACAAGCTCACCGAGGCGCCGGAGATGCTCGGCTTCCTCTTCGTCGACGAGGCCGACTTCACGCGCGACGAGGCCGACGTGGCCAAGCTGCTCGACGAGACCGGCCGCGGCGTCGTCCAGGCGGCGTACGACGCCCTCTCCGGGCTGCACGAGTGGTCGACCGCCGCCATCGAGGAGGCGCTGCGCGTGGCGCTGATCGAGGGCATGGAGCTCAAGCCCCGCGTGGCCTTCGGCCCGGTGCGCGTCGCCGTGACCGGCAAGCGGATCAGCCCGCCCCTGTTCGAGTCACTCGAGCTGCTCGGGCGCGAGCGCAGCCTCTCGCGGCTGCAGTCCGCGCTGGCCTGACGACGCCATGACGACTCCGCTGGCGCCCGACTTCCGCCCGCAGTACCACCAGCTGCACCGCGTCGGGCGTCCCGGCATCTGGCGCTCGCTGGTGGGTTCGGTCCTGGTCCTCGTGCTGGTCTTCCTGCTCGTGCCGGCCGTCGCCGGGGCGATCGCGTTCGCGGCGCTGATGGCCGCGGGCAACACGATGGAGGAGACCACCGCCGTCCTCGACGTGACCGCCGAGGCGACGCCGACCGGACTGGCCCTGCTGAACATCGTCATCGCGGCCGCGATCCCGGTGAGCTGGGCGGTCACGTGGTGGCTGCACCGGCTCAAGCCCCGGTGGCTCTCGTCGGTCGCACCCCGGCTGCGGTGGCGTTTCCTCCTCGTCTGCCTCGGGCTGTCGGTCGTGGCGCTGGTGGCCTCGCTGGGCGTCGGCCTGCTGCTGCCGCTGGCGCCGGGGGAGTCGCCGGTGGGGGAGGTCAACGACTTCACCACACGCACCCGCGACTTCGTGCTGGTCGTCCTGCTGCTCACGCCGCTCCAGGCGGCCGGTGAGGAGTACCTCTTCCGCGGCTACCTCACCCAGGCGTTCGGGTCCCTGGTGTGGGGACGACGCGCCTCGCAGGCCCTTGCCGTGGTGGGGCCGGCGCTGATCTTCGCGCTCTTCCACGGCTTCTCGCAGGACGCCCCGGTCTTCTTCGACCGGTTCGCCTTCGGCATCGTGGCCGGCATCCTGGTGATCCGCACGGGCGGGCTGGAGGCGGCCATCGCGATGCACGTGCTCAACAACTTCCTGGCCTTCGGCCTGGCGCTCGCCTTCGGCGACCTCACCACCGCGTTGAACGCGAGCGGGGACAGCAGCTGGTGGATGATCCTCTCCACGCTGACCCAGTCGCTGGTCTACCTCGCGCTCGCCACGTGGGTCGCCAAGGGGATGGGCCTGGTGAACGTCGGACCGCCGGTGGGCCGGGCGCTGCCGCCCCCGCCGGGGGACCCCGTTTTGGAGGGCTCGGCCCCGCGCGTGTAACGTTCGGGATCGGTTCCGCAAGGAACCACGTGGTGGTCAGGCGATCGCACCCCGGTCGATCTGATACCCCCATGGGGTATGGTGTAATTGGCAACACGGCTGGTTCTGGTCCAGTTGTTCTAGGTTCGAGTCCTAGTACCCCAGCTAATCCCGGGCCCCGGCCCAGGATTTGGAGCGAAACTCCAACTTCGGTAGAGTTTCGCCCGCTGCTCCTGGAGCAGCACATGCAAGCCCCCGTCGTCTAGCGGCCTAGGACGTCGCCCTCTCACGGCGGTAACGCCGGTTCAAATCCGGTCGGGGGTACCAACGCATGGAAGGGCCCGGTCCTCGGACCGGGCCCTTCGCCATTTCCTGGCTCCCTCAGCCGGTCGGCTTGACCGCCAGGACCGCGCACTCGGCACCGAGCAGGATCCGCTGCGCCACGCTGCCCATCAGCAGCTTGCCGACCGGCGAGCGGCGGCGCAGGCCGATCACGATCAGGTCGGCCGAGACCTCGCCGGCGACCGACAGCACCTGGTCGCCCACGTCGGCGCCCATCGAGCGGCGTACGTCGACCTCGATGCCGGCCCCGCCGAGCTCGGCCGCGAGGCGGGCCAGCTGGTCCTCATCGGCGTAGCGCTCGTCCACGAGGGCGTCGCCGCGGGTGGCGTTGACCACCACGACCCGTCCGTCGCGGAGCCTGGCCTCCTCGATGGCGCGCGCGAGCGCGGCCTCGCCGAACTCGTCGGGCATCCAGCCCACCACGATCACGGTTGCAGCGTCGTTCATCCCACCTTCTCCTCTGTGTCGTCCTCGACCACGATGCCTTCGTCGACCGCGACCGCAGCAGGTGCCGGGCGCACCCGGCGGATCACCAGTGGTGCGACCACGGCGAGCGCGACCACCACGTAGATCACCACGGCGAGCGGCTCGCTCCAGAGCCCCGAGACCTCACCGCGGGAGATCGCCATCGCCTCGCGCAGCCGGAACTCCATGAGCGGGCCCAGGATCACTCCGAGGATCAGCGGCAGCACCGGCAGCGCGAACCGCCGCATCATCAGGCCGAGCAGTCCGAGCAGGAGCAGCAGGAACAGGTCGAAGGCCTGCAGGTTGGCGGCGTAGGCGCCCAGGGCGGCGAAGAACAGAATGCCGGCGTAGAGCTGCGGTCGCGGGATGCGCAGCAGCTTGGCCCACAGGGGGGCGAGCGGCAGGTTGAGCACCAGCAGCAGCACGTTGCCGATCAGCAGGCTGGCGAGCAGCGCCCACACCAGCTCGGGCTGGTCGGTCATCAGGGCGGGCCCCGGCTCGATGCCGTAACCCTGCAGGGCAGCGAGCATGACCGCCGACGTCGCGGTCACCGGCAGGCCCAGGGCGAGCAGCGGGACGAACGTGCCGGCCGCGGAGGCGTTGTTGGCAGCCTCCGGTCCAGCGACGCCCTCGATGGCGCCCCTGCCGAAGTCGTCGCGGCCCTTGCGGGCGGCGAGCCGCTTCTCGGTGATGTAGGACAGGAACGTCGGGATCTCCGCACCGCCCGCGGGGAGCGCGCCGAAGGGGAAGCCGTACGCCGTGCCGCGCAGCCAGGGGCCCCACGACCGCTTGAAGTCCGCACCGCTCATCCACGGTCGGCCGACCGGGATCACGTGCGCCGGGCTGCGGCGCAGGTGGGCGGCGACCCAGAGCGCCTCGCCGAGCGCGAAGATGCCGACGGCGACCACGACCACGTCGATGCGGTCCGCGAGCAGCGGCTGGTCGAAGCTCAGCCGGGGCTGGCCGGTGTTGAGGTCGAGCCCGACCAGGCCGATGGTGAGGCCGAGGAACAGCGCGATGAAGCCGCGCAGCGGCGAGCCGCCGAGCACGCTGGTCACCATCACCATCGCGAGCACCATGAGCGCGAAGTAGGACGGTGCGCCGATCTCGACCGCCACCGACGCGAGCGCCGGCGCGAAGAAGACGACCAGCAGCGTGCCGATCGTGCCGGCGATGAAGGAGCCGATGGCCGCGGTGGCGAGGGCCTGGGCGGCCCGTCCGGCCCGCGCCATCAGGTTGCCCTCGAGGGCCGTCATCACCGACGCCGACTCACCGGGGGTGTTCAGCAGGATCGCGGTGGTCGAGCCGCCGTACATGCCGCCGTAGTAGATCCCGGCGAACATGATGAAGGCCGAGATCGGGTCGAGCCCGTAGGTCACCGGCAGCAGCAGCGCGACCGCCATGGCCGGGCCGATGCCGGGCAGGACGCCGACGAACGTGCCGAGCAGCACGCCGATCGCGGCGTAGAGGAGGTTCTCCGGGGTGAGGACGGAGCCGAAGCCGTCCATGAGCAGGCCGAGGTTGTCCATCAGAGCACCCCGTCCAGGATCCCGGCCGGGAGGATGACGCCCAGGCCCTCGTGGAAGAAGTACCAGCTGCTCACCGAGAGCACGACGCCGACGATGACGTCACGCACGAGCGTGCGGCTGCCGAGCGACCAGGCGGCGCCGACGAACAGCAGCGCCCCGCTCACGGCCCAGCCCAGGACCGAGACGGTGAGGACGGTGAAGAGGAGCACGCCGACCAGCTTGAGCACGGTCGTCCAGTCGGCCGGGTGCCGCAGGTCGACGTCCTCGCCGCCCTCGGCCTGGGGCACGTCGCCGCGCAGGGTGGCGAGCACCAGCAGCAGGCCGAGGACGACGGTCACGGCGCCGATGACGTAGGGGAAGACGCGCGGACCGACGGGGTCGCCGAAGCCGACGCGGAGCGTCGTGGCGTCGTAGAAGGTGTAGGCGCCGACCACGACGAGCAGCGCGGCGAGGCCGAGCTGGGCCAGGTCGCGGTCGGGACCTGTGGTCGTCCCCGGGGATTCCGGGGTGGTGGGGGTGTCGAGTGATGTGCTCACAGCAGGTCCAGCTCCTCGAGGGTGGTGGCGACGCGCTCGTCCTGTTCCTGCAGGAACGTGGTGAAGTCGTCGCCGGTCTTGAACTCGTCGATCCAGCCGTTGTCCTCGAGGGCCTGCTGCCACTCGGGGGTCTCGTGCATCTCCTCGAGCATCGCGATCAGCTCGTCGCGACGCTCCTCGCTGATGCCGGGCGGCGCGAAGACGCCGCGCCAGTTGGTGAAGACCAGGTCGATCCCGGCCTCGGTGAGGGTGGGCGCGTCACTGATGCCCTCGCCCTCCAGCCGCTCCTCGCCGGAGACCGCGAGGAGGCGCAGCTCTCCGGAGGACAGCTGGCCCTCGAACTCGCCGACGCCGGAGAAGCCGACGTCGATCTTGTTGCCGAGCAGCGCGCTGGTCAGCGGCCCGCCGCCGTCGTACGGCACGTAGGTGAGCTCGCCGGGGTCGACGTCGACCGCGCTCGCGAGCTGCATCGGGAACAGGTGGTCGGGGCCGCCGGGCGACGAGCCGCCGCCGAGCACGACGGCACCCGGGTCGTCCTGCCAGGCCGCCACGAGGTCGTCGATGGTCTCGAACGGGGAGTCCGCCGGGACCAGCACGCCCTCCTGGTCCTCGATGAGCTGCGCCAGCGGCGTCGCGTCGTCGAGCTTGTAGGGGGCGCCGAAGGAGTAGAGCGAGCCGACGACACCGAGGCCGGCGGTCATCATGGTGCGCTCGTCGCCGTCGGCGTTCATCAGCCGCGTCATCGCCACCGAGCCGCCGGCGCCGACCACGTTGGTGACCTCGAACGACCCGCCGGTGATGTCACCGTGCTCCATCACCGCGACCGCCGCACGCCCGGTCTGGTCGTAGCCGCCGCCGGGGCTGTTGGGGATCAGCATGGTCAGGTCGCTGCTCTGGGGTCCGCGGGTCACCCCGCAGCCCGTGGCCATCAGCAGGGCCGCGCCGAGTGCCGTCGCGGTGGCGACGGCCCTCTTGGTCCGTTGGCGCAACATGTGGTCTCCCATCTCTCATCAGGTGCAACTCGACGATGGTGGAGACTTCCTGTGGCGGACGTCACCCTTGGGTAAGCAATGGAGGTTCTGGAACTTGTGGTCACGCTCACGACTGCGACCGGCGACCCTCGCCGGACAGTTCCTCGTCCTCCAGCTCTCGGTGCTGCTGCTCGTGGTCGCGGTCGCCAGCGTCGTGTCCGTGCGCCAGAGCGACACCGACTTCCGTGACACCCGCGGCGCCCGGCTGCGCGCGGCGGCGGAGAACCTCGCCAACCTCCCGGCGGTCCGGTTCGCCTTCTCCCGCGACGAGGTCGCGCAGCGCCGCACGTCGCTGACGTCGTACACCCAGCGGGTGCGCAACGACACCCAGGCCGGCGGGGTCTACCTGACCGACCCCGACGGCGTCGTGCTCGTCAGCAGCGACTTCGCCGGACGCGACGAGACGATCGACCTGGACCAGAGCACCGTGCAGCAGCTGCGCACCTGGACCGGCGACGTCGACGACTTCGGGTCCCGCTCGATCGCTGCACAGGTGCCGATCATCTCCGATGGCGGCGACCTCATGGGCATCGCGATGGTCTCCGAGTCCTACCCGACGTGGCGCGAGCGCGGTCGCAGCGTGCTGCCCGACCTGCTGACCTTCGCCGGCCTCGGGCTCGGCCTCGGCGTGGCCGGTTCCCTGCTGCTCTCGCGCCTCATCCGACGGCGTACGCGCGGCCTCGAGCCGGCCGCCATCGCCGCGCTCGCCGACCAGCGCGAGGCCCTCCTGCACTCGATCCGCGAGGGGGTCCTCGCCGTCGCGGACGACGGCACCATCACCGTGCTGAGCGACAGCGCCCGCGAGCTGATCGGCCTCGACCAGGACGTCGAGGGCAGGCGGGTCGACGACCTCGACCTCGATCCCGCGGTCCGCGGGCTGCTGGCCGACGATGCCGAGATCCGCGACCACGTGGTCGTCGTCGGCGACCGCGTGCTCGTGGTCAACCGCAACCCCGTGATCGAGCGCGGGCGCCGCGTGGCGTCGGTGACCACGCTGCGCGACCGCACCGAGCTGCTGGCCCTGCAGAGCGAGCTCAGTGCGCGCCAGTCGATCACCAACACGCTGCGTGCCCAGACGCACGAGTTCCACAACCAGCTCCACACGATCTCCGGCCTGGTGCAGCTGGGGGAGTACGACGAGGTGTCACGGCTCGTGGGCACGTTGAGCCGGCGCCGCGCGGAGATCTCCGACGCGGTGCTCGCGCACGTCGAGGACCCGGCCGTCGCGGCCCTGCTGATCGCCAAGACCAGCCTGGCCGCCGAGCGCGGCGTGGACCTGCGCCTCTCCTCGGGCAGCGACCTCCCGCGGCTCGACCCCGAGGCCTCGACCGACGTCGGCACGGTCCTGGGCAACCTGGTCGACAACGCCGTGGACGCCTCGGTCTCGGTCGGCGGCACGTCCGTGGAGGTCGACGTGCGGCTCGAGGACGACACCGTCCGCCTCGCCGTCGCGGACACCGGGCCGGGCGTGCCGGCCGACCAGGTCGGCGAGATCTTCCGCCGCGGCTGGAGCACCAAGTCCGCCCCGGCGGAGGGCAGGGGTGTCGGGCTGGCGCTCGTGCAGGTCGTCTGCGAGCGTCGGGGCGGCGCCGTCGCCGTACGGTCCGGTGAGGACGGCGGCGGTGCCGTCTTCGAGGCGTCCCTGCCCGGGGTGCACGAGGGAGTGGAGGGCTGATGGTCGAGCACGGGACCGAGGTCGCGGTGCTGGTCGTCGACGACGACTTCATGGTGGCGCGCATCCACACCCAGTTCGTCGAGCGGACGCCCGGCTTCCGGGTGGTCGGGGTCGCGAGCACCGGCCGGGCCGCCCTCGACGACATCGCCCGGCTGCGCCCCGACCTGGTGCTGCTCGACGTGCACCTGCCCGACATGACCGGCATCGACGTGCTCCGGCGGCTGCGGGCCGACGGCGACGACGTCGGCGTGCTCATGGTCACCGCCGCCCGCGAGGCCGACACCGTGCGGGCCGCGGCGTCCGGGGGAGCGGTGCACTACCTCGTCAAGCCCTTCGACTACGACGACCTCCGCGTGCGCCTCGAGTCCTTCCGCGCCGCCCACCTCGCGCTGTCCGGATCGGGCGCGCCCGGGCAGCAGGACATCGACGCGGTCTTCGGCGCCGCCGCACCTGGCGCGGCCGCCACCCTGCCGAAGGGGCTCAGCCCCGAGACGGCCGACCTCGTGCAGTCCGCGCTGCGCGAGGCGGGCGAGCTGTCCGCCGCCGAGTGCGCCGACGTCGTCGGCATCTCGCGCGTCTCCGCGCGGCGCTACCTCGAGCACTTCGTGGCCCGCGGCTCGGCGGGAGTCCGCCTGCAGTACGGCGGTGGCGGCCGGCCGGAGCGGCGCTACCGGTCCACCTAGGCCGCTGTCGGGTCAGGTCGTCCGCAGGTTCGCCGGGTCCACGGCGCGTCGGAGCCACGGGCGCACGAGCCGGGTGGAGGCGAGGAGGGCGAGCCAGATCAGGCCCAGCGTGGCCGCCCGCAGGGCGAGGTCCACGAGGAGGACCACAGGATCCCCGAACGTCGTGACCGCTCCGACCGCACCTGCACCGACCAGGGCGAGCACGGAGATCGGCACTGCGGCCAGCGCCACCTCCCAGCGCACGGCGCGTTCCAGGACCTCCAGGGGAACGCCCTCGGCCGCCAGCGAGGCGAGCGACCTGCGCCGGTCGGTCAGGGACTCGACGCCGTGGACCACGAGTGCGAACGTCGCCACCACGAGGGCCACGAGCAGGACGGCGTAGATGAGCGCCATGGGCACCGAGTACATCGCCTCGACGCCGTGACCGTTGCTGCGAGCGTTGAGCAGCAGGTCGGCCATCAGGCTGGAGGCGCCGCCCGAGACCAGGGCGATCACGCCGATCGCCGCTGCGGCACGACCGGCGGCACGGGCGTCCGTCACCAGCCAGCGCGACGCCAGCATCAGTGCGGGCGACGACGTCCGACCGGCGAGCGCGCGACCGGCTCGGTAGGCGACCCACGGCGCTGACGTCAGCACGCCCAGCACCAGCACGGTGATGCCGATCATCAGCCCGAGCTGGGCCCACCACCTCTCGAAGAAGGGCAGGTAGACCGGACCCGTCAGGCAGATCCCCAGCGCCAGGAGCAGACCGGGGATCCATCCGCGTGGTGGCGTACGTCGTGCGCCGCGCGAGACCCCGAGCGGCGAGACCACCACCTTGCGCGAGGCCAGGGCGCCGGCCAGGACGCCGAGCAGGCCGACCGCGGCGACGACGAGCAGCACCTGCCACCACGCGGGGGAGGCGGCCGGGACCATGCGGAGCTCTCGCGCCACGTCCCGGTCCCCGACCCACGACAGCGTGGCGTCGGCGCCGAAGAGCGTGCGCAGGACGAGGTGGACCGGCAGGCCGAGGACGCCGCCGGCCAGTGCCGGGAGGCCGACCTCCCACGCGCCGATCGCGCGCACCTGCCGGGGCGTGGCCCCGGCGAGCCGCAGGGCCGCGAGCCGGCGCTCGCGGGCCGCGGTCCCGAGCCGCACGACCTGCTGGAGCAACGTGAGGGGCACCAGGCAGATCAGGAGCAGGGCGAAGAAGTAGCCGGGGCGCACGCCCCGGTCCCAGAGCAGGTTGGCGACGTCGCCGCCGTAGCCGACGAAGACGGTGCTCCCGTCGGGCATGGTCTGCTCGACGCCGTCGACGGCGGTGTAGCCGACGACCGACACCGCGACGAGGAGCAGCCCCGTCACCACAGCCGTGCAGGCGGCGATGGCGAGCGCCCGGGCCCGGCCGCCGCTGCGGTAGGAGCCGAGCGCCAGTGCGAGCGCGGTCACGACGCCACCACCGGCTGCCCGGTCGCGAGCGAGCCGTCCCTCAGCACGACCTCGCGGTCGGCGCGGGCCGCCACCCGGTTGTCGTGCGTCACCACGAGCAGCGACGTGTCGGAGTCGCGGACCGCGGCGAGCAGCTCCGTCAGCACCACCTCGCCTGCGACGGTGTCGAGCGCGCCGGTCGGCTCGTCGGCGCACACGAGGCGAGGACCCGTGACGAGCGCCCGGGCCACGGCGACGCGCTGCGACTCGCCGCCGGAGAGCTCGGCCGGCACCTGGTCGGCGACCTCGGCCACCCCGAGGCGGTCCAGCCACGCGAGCGCGGCCGTCCGCGCCGTACGTCGGTCGGTGCCGTCGAGCAGCAGCGGCAGGGCGGCGTTCTGGACGGCCGTCAGGTCGGGCACGAGCTGTCCGAACTGCAGCACCAGCCCGATCTCGCGGCGTCGCAGCCGGGTGCGGGCAGACTCGTCGAGCTCGTCGAGCCGCTGCCCGGCGAAGGTGACGGACCCCGCCTCCGGCACCAGGACCCCGGCGGCGCAGTGGAGCAGGGTCGACTTCCCGCTGCCAGAGGGCCCGGTGACGGCCACGACCTCCCCCGGCTGCACGTCGAGGGAGACGCCCCGGAGTGCCTCGGTGCGGGCGAAGGACTTGTGCAGGCCGCGCAGCTCGAGCAGGTGGTTCATGCGGGTGCCTTTCCGGCTTCGGCGACGCGGGCGGCGGCGGACTCCAGCCACCGGAGCTCCGCGTCGAGGTGGGAGACCGTGTGGTCGATGACGATCCGCGCGGCCGTGTCGGTGGTGGAGTCCTGCAGCTGGAGCTGGTGCTTCATCGCGGCGAGGTGGACCGCCCGCTGGCGCGCCAGGAAGCCCGCCGCGTCGGCGCCGAGCCGCAGCGCGGTGACCGTCTTGCGCACCAGCTCGTCGGCCGGGTAGGGCCCGGCCCGCTCGGCCGTGGCGAGCCAGGTGTCCAGCTCGTCGCGGCCGAGCGGGGTGATGGCGTACGTCGTGCGCTCCGGACCCCCGTCCCGCAGCGTCTCGGCGACCTCCACCAGTCCGTCCTTCTCCAGCTTGGCCAGGGCCGCGTAGACCTGGCCGAACGCCAGTGGCCTGGCGCCGGGGAACCGCTCGTCGTGCACTCGCTTGAGGTCGTAGCCGTGGGCAGGGCCCTCGGACAGGACCCCGAGCAGGACGTGGGCGACGGACATGGCGGGGACTATACACACAATGAATACACGGTGTGAATAGTCCGGGGTGGTGCAGGTCCGGACGCCGGTGGCGATGTCCGTTTTCCGCTGGCCCACCGTGGAGCGAGGGACCAGACTGGTCGCATGACGCCGACCGGACACCTCGACACGGAGGCCTGCTACCGCGCCGTGCAGAGCCGGGACAGGCGCTTCGACGGCGTCTTCTACACCGCGGTCCGCACGACCGGGATCTACTGCCGGCCCTCGTGCCCGGCTCGGACGCCGTCGGCCGGCAACGTCACCTTCCACCCCACCGCGGCCAGCGCGCACTCCGCCGGCTACCGCGCCTGCAAGCGCTGTCTCCCCGACGCGACCCCCGGCAGCCCGGAGTGGGACGTCGCCGCCGACGTCGCCGGACGCGCCATGCGCCTGATCGCCGACGGGCTGGTCGACCGCGAGGGCGTCGACGGGCTGGCCCGCCGGGTGGGCTACACCCCGCGCCACCTCGGCCGCCTGCTCACCCGGGAGCTCGGTGCCGCGCCCCTCGCGCTGGCCCGCGCCCGCCGCGCGCAGAGCGCCCGCGTGCTCATCGAGACCACCGACCTCCCGCTGACCGACGTGGCCTTCGCGGCCGGGTTCGCGAGCGTGCGCCAGTTCAACGAGACGCTGCGCGAGATCTACGCAGCCTCGCCCAGCGAGCTCCGCGGCCGACGCCACGGCACCGTGAGCCACGGCGCCGTGACGATGCGCCTCCCGGTGCGCACGCCCTTCGCCGGCCGTCGGCTGCTCGACTTCCTCGCCTTCCACCTCGTGCCGGGCGTCGAGGTCGCCGCCCCCGGCTGGTACGCCCGCACCCTCGACCTGCCCCACGGGCCCGGGACGGTGCGGCTCGAGCTCGCCGACATCGACCACGACGGCGGCACCGGCTTCGTCACCGCCGAGTTCTGGCTGCAGGACCTCCGCGACACGGCCGCGGCCAGCGAGCGCGTACGCCGCCTGCTCGACGCCGACTGCGACCCGCGTGCCGTCGACGAGCACCTCGGCGCCGACCCCGTGCTCGGCGAGCTGGTCCGGGCCACGCCCGGCCTGCGCGTGCCGGGACAGGTCGACGGCGACGAGACCGCCATCCGCACGGTGATCGGCCAGCAGGTGAGCGTCGCGGGCGCCCGCACGGTCGCCGGCCGCATCGTCGCCGAGCACGGGCGACGGGTGGAGTCGCGCGTGTCTGGACTGACGCACCTGTTCCCCGACGCGGTCACCCTCGCGGCGCTCGACCCCGAGAACCTCCCGATGCCGCGGGCTCGTGGTCGCGCCCTGGTCGCCCTCGCGTCGGCGCTGGCGGAGGGGAGCGTCGTGCTGGACCGCGGCCCCGACCGCGACGACGTACGACGTGCGCTGCTCGCGCTGCCCGGGATCGGCGCCTGGACCGCCGACTACGTCGCCATGCGCGCGCTCGGTCACCCCGACGTCTTCCTGCCGACCGACCTCGCCGTGCGCCGCCTGCTCGCCGATCTGGGAGGCTCTGCCGAACCCGACCCGGACCTCTGGCGGCCGTGGCGTTCCTACGCCCTCATGCACCTCTGGAACACCCTCATGCCCGACACCCCGGCCCCGAAGGAGAACTGACATGTGGACCGTGATGCCCTCACCGATCGGCGACCTGCGGATCGTCGAGCGCGACGGCGCCATCGTCGCGATCGAGTTCTCCCCGTTCCGCCAGCCGGCCGACGGTCGTCCGCTCGGTGCGCGCTCGGACGAGGAGCCGGTGCTGGCCGAGGCGGTGCGCCAGCTGACGGCGTACTTCGCCCGCGAGCTCACCGACTTCGACCTCCCGCTCGCTCCGGTCGGCACCGAGTTCCAGCGCCGCGTGTGGGAGCAGCTCGAGAAGATCGCCTACGGCGAGACCGCGTCCTACGGCGAGATCGCCGGACGACTCGGCATGACCAACGCGGCCTCCCGCGCGGTCGGCCTGGCCAACGGGCGCAACCCCATCCCGATCGTGGTGCCGTGCCACCGGGTCATCGGCGCCAACGGCACGCTCACCGGGTACGCCGGCGGGCTGGAGCGCAAGCAGCACCTGCTCGAGCTGGAGCAGGACGCGCTCTTCTGATCACCCCTGGTAGCTGGAGATGCCGCCCTCGCCGATGACGATCGCGCTGTCGAGCAAGCCGCCGGGGGACTCGGCCACGACGACCTGGATCTTGACCGGCACGCGCGGCGTCACCGCCACGTCGCAGTACATCTGGGGCGTGACCCGGTCGTAACGGGTGGCGAGCTGGCCCGTGTTGACGACGGTTGCGTCGTTGGACCGCACCTCGCCGCACAGGACGCCGTTGACCCAGACCGCGCCGATGTCCTTGAAGTCGGGTGACTCCTCGGTGCCGAAGATCCAGGGGATGCGCAGGCGGTTGAGCTCGGGGGTGACCTCGAGGTCGGTCCTGACGACGTCGTCGACGTAGTTGCCGTAGGTGTCCGGTGGATCCTCGCGGACGAAGCTCGCCACCTCGCCCACCGCTCCCGGCAGCTGCGTCGCGAGGCCGGTCGTCATCGTGTAGCCGGGAACGAACCAGTTGCTGGCGACGGCGTCGGGGAAGGGTGTGCGGATGTTGGGGCTCACCGTGGCGTTGAGGCCCTCGAGGACGTGGGCCTGTTCCACCGCCTTCGGTCGGGGGCCGTCGGCCTGGGCCAGCCGCCACGTCTGCTTGACGAGCTCCTTGCCGGCTTCGAGCTTGAGGCAGCCGAGGAAGGAGAAGCACAGGTTGCCGACCCGGACCCCGGCCGCGGCCGATCCCTCCGCGTCGATGTGCCACCACGGGTTGGCCGCGGAGTCGGCGTTCCCGATGACCGCGACGCGGGCCTGGGCATAGGGGCCGGCCACGCCGTAGGCCAGGATCGTCAGCCGGCCGGTGACATGGGCCTCGGCGGCCGCGCTCGCCTTCATGTCGAACGAGCTCCACCCGTCGAGCGACGGCCCGGAGCCGGTGAGCTCGGGAGCCTTCCTGAGGCTGACCCGGATGGTGGCGCCGGCGTCGGCCCGTACGCCGCCGGCGAGCTCGAGGCGGCCGCTGGCGGTGATGCTCGCGCCCGCGTCGATGCCGAGGTGTGGCACCAGGACCACCGGGATGGGGCCGATCGCGAACGCGATGACCGTGAGGTTCTGGTTGTAGACGCTCTTCTCGCCCGTGGTGCAGGTGCCCTTGCCCTTGGCCCACGCGCGCGCGTTGACGGTCGCGTCGATCGACATCCCCATCTGGACGTAGGGGTTGGCCTTCCACGGCTTGTACCACTTCCAGTCGGCGACGCCGCCGCTGAAGGACCCGTTGAGGTTGGCATCCCCGGTGAGCTCGGCGCCCGCCTCCATCGAGCCGGCGCAGCCGGAGGACGTGGAGCCGCCGCCGCGCAGGGAGGCTCCGGCCCCGAGGCGGCCCTGGATCGGGACGGTCGTGTCGATCGGTACGTCGTACTCGCCGCGCAGCACGGCCTCCTGGATCCCGGCGATCCGGACGGTGTGCTCCCAGCCGCCGGCCGTCCTCCTCGCCGACAGCACGGCCACGAGGGCGCCGTACGGCGTCTCGGGTGTCACGCCGGCGGCGAGGACCGTTCCCTCCGGTGCCCTGCGGGAGAGCGTGATCGTCCCGGTCGCGTCGCTGGCGCTGGGTGCGGTGAAGTCCTGGATGTCACGGGCCTTGAGCACCTTGGCCGCACTCGAGATCACGGTCGGGTAGGCGACCCTCGCGGCGGAGGTCCGCCCGGCGCGGACCTTGATGCGGGGCTTCCTGACCTCGGAGTGGGCCACCCAGTCGTCGGTGCGGACCGTGGCGGCCTTCACCTTGTAGCGACCCGGCGCGAGGCCGCGCAGGACCGTCGTGCGCGTCAGCACGCGCTGGAAGTGGTGGGGACCACGCACGACGACCCTGCGATCGCCGGGAAGCGCGGCCACCTTCACCTTGAGCGTTCCGCCGCGCGCCTCGCCCCGGGCGTGGGTGGACGCGCCCGGGGCCGCGGCGGCGAGGACAGGCCCTGCCGCCGCTGGCGGGACGAGGAGTGCGACGGCGGTGGCACACGCGAGCGCGAGGCGACGGACGGGCACGGTCTGGTTGCGGGGCATGGCGACCTCCGGTGGTGGGGCCGGGGAGATCGCGGCCCGTGCCCGGATACTCCCACCGGGATCTGACCGACGTCAGCGAAACGCAGCAGGTGCTCGAGTGGAGCTGTGCGTCACCACCCGGGCCGGTCCACCCTGGCGGCATACGACGGCGAAACGGCCGGCGCGGTTGTCGTACGCCGCCAGGGTCGGGTGCGCCGCGTGGGGGTGGCGGCATACGACAGGGCCGGGCGTGAGGGTGGCGGCATAGGACGGCGACGGGCGTGGGGGTGGCGGCATACGACGGCGAAACGGTCTGCGCGGTTGTCGTGTGCCGCCAGGGTCGGACAGGCGGTTGTCGTACGCCGCCAGGGTCGGACAGGCGGTTGTCATACGCCGCCCGGGTCGGGTGCGTCGTGTCGGGTGGCGGCATACGACAGTGCTGGGCGTGAGTGTGGCGGCATACGACGGCGAAACGGCCGGCGCGGTTGTCGTACGCCGCCACCCTCGGCACGCGGGCGTCGTATGCCGCCACCGTCAAAGGTGCAGCGCGGCGAGCGCTACTCAGAAGCTGCGCGGCGCAGCGACTCCGAGAGCCGGTCGGCCGCGGCGAGCACGGCGGGTGCGTGCATCCGGCCAGGCTGGCGGGAGAGCCGCTCGAGCGGGCCGGAGACGGACACCGCGGCGATGACCTTGCCGCCGGGGGAGCGCACCGGTGCGGACACCGACGCGACGCCCTGCTCGCGCTCGCCGACGGACTGCGCCCAGCCGCGACGACGGATGCCGGAGAGCGCGGTGGCGGAGAAGGCGGCGTTCTGCAGGCCGCGGTGCATCCGCTCGGGGTCCTCCCACGCGAGGAGGATCTGCGCGGCGGAGCCGGCGTTCATGGTGAGCTGCGAGCCGACGGGGATGGTGTCGCGCAGGCCCGACGGGCGCTCGGCCGCGGCGACGCAGACCCGGTGCTCGCCCTGCCGGCGCCACAGCTGGGCGGACTCGCCGGTGATGTCGCGCAGGCGGGCCAGGACCGGGCCGGCGGCGGCGAGGAGACGGTCCTCGCCGGCGGCCGCGGAGAGCTCGGCGAGGCGCGGGCCGAGCACGAAGCGGCCCTGCATGTCGCGCGCGACGAGACGGTGGTGCTCGAGCGCCACTGCGAGACGATGGGCGGTGGGGCGGGCCAGCCCCGTGCCGGCCACGAGACCGGCCAGGGTGGCTGGTCCGGCCTCGAGGGCGGCGAGCACGAGGGCGGCCTTGTCGAGTACGCCGACGCCAGATCCGTTGTCCATATTCCGATATTCTCATCTCAGGGAGTGGGATGCAAGATGTAACGTCGTTCCACCGCAGCACGTGAGGAAAGTGAAGGAGTTGTGTCATGGGCAAGACCCTGTCGGAGAAGGTCTGGGACGAGCACGTCGTCCGCAGCGCGCCCGGTGAGCCCGATCTCCTCTTCATCGACCTCCACCTCCTCCACGAGGTGACCTCCCCGCAGGCGTTCGACGGCCTGCGCCTGGCCAACCGCACCGTGCGCCGCCCCGACCTGACCCTGGCGACCGAGGACCACAACGTCCCCACGGTCGACTGGGACAAGCCGATCGCCGACCCGGTGAGCCGCACGCAGGTCGAGACCCTGCGCAAGAACGCCGCCGACTTCGGCGTGCGCCTCCACCCGCTCGGCGACGTCGAGCAGGGGATCGTGCACGTCGTCGGCCCTCAGCTCGGCCTCACCCAGCCCGGCATGACGATCGTGTGCGGTGACTCGCACACCTCGACCCACGGCGCCTTCGGTGCGATCGCCTTCGGCATCGGCACCTCCGAGGTCGAGCACGTGCTCGCCACCCAGACCCTGACGCAGGCGCGGCCCAAGACGATGGCCGTCACCGTCAACGGCAGCCTGCCCGAGGGCGTCACCGCCAAGGACCTCGTCCTCACCCTCATCACGCACACCGGCACCGGAGGTGGCCAGGGCTACATCGTCGAGTACCGCGGCCAGGCCATCGAGGAGCTCTCGATGGAGGGCCGGATGACCGTGTGCAACATGTCGATCGAGTGGGGCGCCAAGGCCGGCCTCATCGCGCCCGACCAGACGACCTTCGACTACATCGAGGGCAAGCCCGAGGCGCCGAAGGGCGCCGACTGGGACGCGGCCGTCGCCCACTGGAAGACGCTGCGCACCGACGACGACGCCGTCTTCGACAAGGAGATCGAGCTCGACGCGTCCACGATGACGCCGTTCGTCACCTGGGGCACCAACCCCGGCCAGGGCGCGCCCCTGGGTGCCAACGTCCCGAGCCCCGACGACTTCGACGAGCCCAACGACAAGGTCGCGACCGAGAAGGCCCTGCAGTACATGGGTCTCGAGGCCGGCACCCCGCTGCGCGAGGTCAAGGTCGACACCGTCTTCGTCGGCTCGTGCACCAACGGCCGCATCGAGGACCTGCGCCTCGCTGCCTCGATCCTCGAGGGGCGCCACGTCGCCGCTGACACCCGCCTGCTGGTCGTCCCCGGCTCGGTGCGCGTACGTCTGCAGGCCGAGGCCGAGGGGCTCGACAAGGTCTTCATCGCCGCCGGTGCCGAGTGGCGCGGTGCCGGCTGCTCGATGTGCCTGGGCATGAACCCCGACCAGCTCGCTCCCGGTGAGCGCAGCGCGTCCACGTCCAACCGCAACTTCGAGGGCCGGCAGGGCAAGGGCGGTCGTACGCACCTCGTGTCCGTCCCGGTCGCGGCCGCGACTGCGGTCCGCGGCACCCTCTCCAGCCCCGCCGACCTGCAGGAGGTCTGACATGGACTCGTTCACCACCCACACCGGAGTCGGCGTCCCGCTGCGCCGCAGCAACGTCGACACCGACCAGATCATCCCGGCGGTCTACCTCAAGCGCGTGACCCGCACGGGCTTCGAGGACGGCCTCTTCGCGGCCTGGCGCAACGACCCGGACTTCGTCCTCAACAACCCGACGTACGCCGAGGGCTCGGTGCTCGTCGCAGGTCCTGACTTCGGCACCGGCAGCTCACGCGAGCACGCAGTGTGGGCCTTGCAGAACTACGGTTTCAAGGTCGTCATCTCCTCGCGCTTCGCCGACATCTTCCGCGGCAACTCCGGCAAGGCCGGGCTCCTCGCGGCGCAGGTCGACGAGAAGGTCGTGCAGCGCCTGTGGGACTGGCTCGACGACAACCCGGGTGGCGAGATCACCGTCGACCTGGAGAGCCGCACCATCCGTGCGGGTGCCGGCGACGACGCGGTCGAGGACTCCTTCGACATCGACGACTACACGCGTTGGCGTCTGCTGGAGGGCCTCGACGACATCGGGATCACACTCGGCCACGACGACGACATCGCTTCCTTCGAGGCCGGGCGACCGAGCTGGAAGCCCGTCACCCTCTGAAAAAACCCCCACAAATAAGGGCGATGGTGATTGTCCTCACCCTTCCATGTGCCTAGCGTGCCTCGCAGAGGGCCGAGCACGAGCTCGGCTTCCAGGGTTCATTGGAAGGGAAGCTAGTGAACAAGTCAGAGCTCATCGACGCGCTCGCCGCGCGTTACGAGGGGAACCGCAAGCAGGCGGCCCACGCACTGGAGTCGGTCCTCGACACCATCACGCGCGAGGTCGCCAAGGGCGAGAAGGTCGCGATCACCGGCTTCGGCTCGTTCGAGAAGGCCGTGCGCAACGCGCGGTGGGTCCGCAACCCGCAGACGGGTGAGCGGATCAAGTCCAAGAAGAAGTCCGTGCCCAAGTTCTCCGCCGGCAAGGAGCTCAAGGACGTCATCTCCGGCGCCAAGAAGCTGCCGAAGCTGACCGCGGCGACGATGCCCAAGCCGCCCGGCGTACGTGCTGTCGCCGGTGTCGTCGCCGGCGCGACTGCGAAGAAGGCCCCTGCCAGGACGACGACCACCGCGTCGAAGTCGACCGCGTCGAAGGCCACGGCCTCCAAGACCGCGGCCAAGAAGTCGGCTCCCGCCAAGAAGACCGCCACCAAGGCCGCTCCTGCCAAGAAGACCGCGGCCAAGAAGTCTGCGCCGGCGAAGACCACGGCCTCGAAGACCACGGCTGCCAAGAAGACCGCTCCTGCCAAGAAGACCGCGGCCAAGACCACGGCTGCCAAGAAGACCGCACCTGCCAAGAAGACCGCTGCCAAGAAGGCTCCCGCGAAGAAGGCTCCGGCCAAGAAGACCGCGAAGAAGTCCTGACGCAGCAGCATCGTCCGGCGACAGGCCGGAGCTGATGGGCGGGTCACCCCAGTGGGGTGGCCCGCCCTTCGCATGCGCGGGCGGTGTGGGGCCCGACGCCGGCGTCCAGTGCGGCGTCGAGGTCGACGAGGTCGTCGACGTCGGTGCGCACGGTGGTGGCGGTGCTGCCCACCTCGACGGCGCCGGCGGTTGCGTGCCGGGCCGCGGACTCGAAGCCGAAGCCCGGGTCGAAGCGGTCGGGAGGAGCGGCGTACAACGTCGTCCCCACCCCGGCACGGTCGCGCACGAACGCCGCGCGGCCGGCGGCCACCTGGGCGACGACCTCCTGCAGGACCATGGCGAGCTCGATCGGACGCAGGCAGGGAAGGTCCGCGCACAGTGCGACGGGCACGGCGTCGGGCCAACGGCGTACGACCTCTGCCGCCCCCTGCACGAGCGTCGCGTTGAGGTCGTCGCTCGCGCCGTCCGGCATGACCTCGCAGCCGAGGGAGCGCATCGCCGCCGCGAGCCGGAAGTCATCGGTGACGACGAGGACCGCGTCGACGCCCGGTGTGGAGGACGCTGCCTGCACGGTGTCGAGGGCGAAGGCCTCGGCGAGGTCACGACGCTGCTCGTCGGTGAGGCCGACGAGCCGGGACTTGCCGAACGCAGGCGGCTTGACGGGTACGACGACAGCGCATCGCAGGGCAGGCGGGGGCGTGGACATCGCGACGATCCTCCCACCCGAGACCTGCGCGGCGGAGGCGGTCCGGGGCACGGGGGACCGAGTAGCCTGCTCGCGACGCAGGGCGCGTCCGGGCCGGGCCCGCGAGCATGAGGGGACGACGGGGTGCGCGTCAGGAAGCTGGAGCAGAACCGCGGCTGGGCGATGACGGTCGCTGCGGGCATCCTGAAGCCCACGTTGCTCGCCGCGACGTCGCGCACCTGGATCGACGGGGAGAAGATCCCGGCGACCGGCGGCTGCATCGTCGTCCTCAACCACATCTCCCACGTCGACCCGCTGCTCTCGGCGCACTTCGTCTACGACCACGGCCGGCTGCCGCGCTACCTCGCCAAGTCCGGCCTGTTCACCAACAAGTACCTCGGGGGATTCCTCAGCTCGGCCGGCCAGATCCCCGTCGAGCGGTTGAGCCGCAACGCGATCGGTGCGTACGACGCCGCGGTGAAGGCCATCGCCGAGGGCGAGTGCATCGTCATCTACCCCGAGGGCACGCTGACCCGCGACCCGGACCTCTGGCCGATGAAGGGCAAGACCGGGGCGGCCCGCATCGCCCTCGCCACCGGGTGTCCGGTGATCCCCGTCGGCCAGTGGGGCGCGCACGAGGTCCTCCCGCCGTACACGAAGAAGCCCCTGCTGGTGCCGCGGAAGAACATCGTGATGAAGGCGGGCGACCCGGTGCAGCTCGACGACCTGCTCGCGATGCCGCAGGGTCCCGAGACGACCGCGAAGGCCACCGACCGGATCATGGACGCGATCACCGCGATCGTCGCCGACCTGCGCGGTGAGACACCGCCCGCCGAGCGTTTCGACCCGCGCGCCAGGGGCATGCGCGAGATCGGCAACCCCCACGACGTAGCCCGCCGCACCCGCCGGACCAGGAAGAGGAAGCCCCGCCGATGAGCAAGATCGCCGTATTCAGCGCCGGATCATGGGGCACCGCGTTCTCGTTGGTGCTGGCCGACGCGGGCAACGACGTGACCCTGTGGGCGCGCCGTGACGAGGTCGTCGAGGCCATCAACGACCGACGGGAGAACACCGACTACCTGCCCGGCATCGAGCTCCCGCCGTCGATCAGCGCGTCCACCGACCCCGAGCAGGTCGCTGCCGGCGCGAACGTCGTGGTGCTGACCGTGCCGTCGCAGAGCCTGCGCGAGAACCTCACGGCATGGGCGCCGATCCTGCCGCCCGACGCGACCCTGGTCTCGCTGATGAAGGGCGTCGAGCTCGGGTCCTCGATGCGGATGAGCGAGGTGATCCAGGAGGTCACCGACGCGTCGGCCCAGCGGATCGCCGTGCTCAGCGGTCCCAACCTCGCCCGCGAGATCGCGCGCCGCGAGCCGGCCGCCTCGGTCGTCGCGTGCCTCGACGAGGACCGTGCCAAGCAGATCCAGGCCATCACCCACGGGCCGTCCTTCCGGCCCTACACCTCCGTCGACGTCCTCGGCTGCGAGATCGGTGGCGCCTACAAGAACGTCGTCGGCCTCGCGGTCGGCATGGCCGTCGGCCTCGGCTTCGGCGACAACACCACGGCCTCCGTCATCACCCGCGGCCTCGCCGAGACCGCACGGCTCGCGGTCGCGCAGGGCGCCAACCCGCTGACCCTGATGGGCCTGGCCGGGCTCGGCGACCTCGTCGCCACCTGCTCCTCCCCGCTCTCGCGCAACCGCACCTTCGGCGAGCGCCTCGGGCAGGGCATGACGACCGAGGAGATCTACGCCTCCACCCGCCAGGTCGCCGAGGGCGCCAAGTCCTGCAAGTCGCTGCTCGCCCTCGCCCGCCGCGAGGGCGTCGACGCCCCGATCGCCGAGGCGGTCGACGCCGTCGTCGACGGCAAGATGACCGCGCTGGACATGATGAACTCCTTCATCGCCCGCGACACCAAGTCGGAGATGGACTGAGGCAGCCCAGCGTCATGAGGGCCTGCGGGTGCGAACCCGCAGTCCTCATGACGTCCGACGCCGGTCCGTCAGCCGACGCAGCCGTCCAGCGCGGCGCGCAGGTCGTCCCAGAGGTCCTCGACGTCCTCGACGCCGACCGAGAGGCGGACGAGCCCGTCGGGGATCGTCGCAGCCTCGGCCTTCCAGCGCCGGCGGCGCTCGAGGGTCGACTCGACCCCGCCGAGCGACGTCGCGTGCACCCACAGCCGGGTCTTGCGGCTGAGCAGGTCGGCGGCCATCTCGCCCTCGGCGAGCACGATGCTGACGATGCCGCCGAAGCCCGGGTAGCGGACCTCCGACAGCGCAGGGTGCTCGCCGAGGCGGCGTACGAGCTCCTGGGCGTTGGCCTGCGCGCGCTCGACGCGCAGGTGCAGGGTCCGCAGGCCGCGCAGCGTCAGCCACGCCTCGAACGGCCCGGGGATGGCACCGACGAGGTCGCGACGTCCCTTCAGCACACCGAGCAGCTCCTCGTCGCGCGTGACGATCGCGCCCATCTGCACGTCGGAGTGGCCAGCGAGGTACTTCGTCGCGGAGTGCACGACGAGGTCGACGTCGTCCTCGAGCGGGCGCTGGAGCAGGGGAGTGGCGAAGGTGTTGTCGACCACGACGTAGGCACCGGCCTCGTGCGCGGCGGCGGTGATGGTCGCGATGTCGGCGACCTCGAGGGCCGGGTTGGTGGGTGACTCCAGCCACACGAGGGCGGCGTCGGCACACGCTGCGACCACGGCGTCGGTGTCGGTGATGTCGACGAGGTCCGCCTTTAGCCGGCCACGGGACTCGAGGTCGGCGAGCTGCATGATCGTGCCGGTGTAGGCGTGCCGGGGCACGACGACCTTGCCGTCGGCGCCGACGAGGTCGAGCACCGTCGCGACGGCCGCGAGACCGGAGGCGAAGACCAGGCAGCGACCTCCCTCGAGCTCGCCGAGGGCGTCCTCGAGCGCGGTCCACGTCGGGTTGCCGTAGCGGCCGTACTCCACGTCGCCACCCGCGACGTAGGTCGCGGCCATCGTGATCGGCGTGTTGAGCGGTGCGTCGGGCGTCCTGTCGGGCCGTCCGGCGTGGACGGCGATCGTGCCGGGCCTGAGGGGTGGGTCTGCAGCCATGTGCGCCAGCGTAGGTGGATAGGGTCGAGGCGATGAACGAGACCTCGCAGGACAAGACCGCCCGCAAGCCCCGCGTCGCCGTCGTCTTTGGTGGGCGCTCCTCCGAGCACGGGATCTCGTGCGTGACGGCTGGCAGCGTCCTGGCCGCGATCGACCGCGAGGCGTACGACGTCGTGCCGGTGGGGATCGCCACCGACGGACGGTGGGTGCTGGAGGCCGACGAGCCCGCACGGCTCGCCATCCGCGGCAACGACCTCCCCGAGGTCGACGCCGAGCGCTCCCCGGTCGCCCTGATGGGAGCGACCACCGGCACCGACCTCGTCGTGACCGACCCGTCACGCGTCCCGTCCGTGATCGGCGAGGTGGACGTCGTCTTCCCGCTGCTGCACGGCCCGTGGGGCGAGGACGGCACGCTGCAGGGGATGCTCGAGATGGCGGCCGTGCGCTACGTCGGCTCCGGCGTGCTGGCCTCAGCCGTCGGGATGGACAAGGCGTTCATGAAGGTCGTGCTGCAGGCGGCCGGCCTCCCGGTGACGCCCGGCATCGTGGTGACCCGCACGGAGTGGGAGCAGGACCCGGTCGGCGTACGCACCCGCGTCGAGGACCTCGGCTTCCCGTCGTTCGCCAAGCCGGCCCGCGCAGGGTCGAGCATGGGCATCAGCAAGGTGCATGACGCAGGGGAGGTCGAGGAGGCGCTCGAGGAGGCCTTCCGCCACGACCCCAAGGTGCTGGTCGAGCAGTCGATGGAGGGCGCCCGTGAGGTGGAGTGCGGTGTGCTCGACACCCTCGAGGGACCGCCCGAGACCTCGCGCCCGGGCGAGGTCCGCACCGGCGGCGACCACGAGTTCTACGACTTCGAGGCCAAGTACCTCGCCGACCAGCACACCGAGATCGACATCCCCGCAGACATCCCCGCCGAGACCGAGCAGGGGCTGCGCGCGATGGCGGTGCGTGCCTTCGACGCGCTCTCGTGCGAGGGCCTGGCTCGCGTCGACTTCTTCGTGCTGCCCGACGGGTCGCTGGTGATCAACGAGCTCAACACGATGCCCGGCTTCACGCCGACGTCGATGTATCCGCAGCTCTGGGCCGCCTCGGGGATGTCCTACCCCGAGCTGGTGGACCGGCTCGTCCAGCTCGCGCTGCGGCGTGACACCGGGCTGCGCTGAGGGCCGCTACAGGCAGGAAAGACCCTTGTCGAGGTGCTCCTTGAGCACTGGCGCGAGCTCGGCGAGGGCGCGGTCGATGCCCTCGGTGCGGTAGCGCGAGGGGACCAGCAGCTCGACGTAGGGCCTGCGGGTGAGCGCGATCGGCGTCAGGTCGACGCGCAGGTCGGAGAGCTGGTCGTCGGTGACGTACCAGCCGACGCCCTTGACGACGTTGCACGCGGCCGTCGGCTCGTAGTCGCCCGGCTCGGGCACCCCACAGGTGAGGACGTACGCCGGATCGCCCCAGGCGGCGCCCAGCGCGTCGTCCGGGTCGACGGGGCGGCGCAGCTCGCCGGCGAGCGTGTCGGGAAGGTCGTCGACCAGGGCCTCGCAGGTGGCGCGATCGGCCTCCGAGAGGTCGTGCTCGTCGATCGGGACCTCGCTCGAGGAGCAGGAGGCCAGCAGCAGGCACACGGCCGCGGACGCGACGACGCCCCGGCCCGGTGCGGGGCCGAGGCGTCGTCGTAGGCGCACGTGTGCGTCGGGTGCCTGCGTCAGATGTGGACGACCGGGCACGTCAGGGTGCGGGTGATGCCGTCGAGGTTCTGCACCTTCGACACCACGAGCTTGCCCAGCTCGTCGACGTTCTTGGCCTCGGCGCGGACGATCACGTCGTAGGGACCGGTGACGTCCTCGGCAAGGGTGACGCCACTGACCTGGGCAATGGCCTTGGCTACCTCGGCGGCCTTGCCGACGTCGGTCTGGATCAGGATGTAGGCCTGGACGACCATCGTGGACTCCTCGGTCTCGTTCAGCGGCTGTGACCGGCCCAACCTACCGCGCCACGCGGCCCGCCCGACAGGGGATGGGTGACTGTGGTCACCGGCGGCGTCTGGTGGGATGGGGCCATGGCAACGGACGCAGTCACAACGCTCGGGGAGGCAGGCGAGTTCGGCCTGATCTCGCAGCTCGTGGAGATCTTCGAGGGTGACGAGCACGTGCTGGTCGGGCCCGGCGACGACGCGGCGGTGCTGCGGATCAAGCACGGTCACGTGGTCGTCTCGACGGACCTCATGGTCGAGGGCCGGCACTTCCGCCGGGACTGGGCCAGCGCCTCCGACGTCGGCCACCGCGCTGCCGCGCAGAACCTCTCCGACATCAACGCCATGGGCGGCACCGCCCGTCACCTGACCGTCGGGCTGGCCGCGCCCGCGGACCTCCCGGTCGCGTGGGCCCTCGACTTCGCCCGCGGCTTCGCCGAGGAGTGCGCGACAGTCGGCGCCACCGTGGTGGGAGGCGACATCACCCAGGCCAGCGAGGTGATGATCGCGGTCACCGTGCTCGGTCAGTGCACGCAGTCGCCGGTGCTGCGCTCCGGCGCCCAGCCGGGCGACGTGCTGGCGTTGACCGGGCGCCAGGGATGGGCCGCCGGCGGGCTCGCCGTCCTCGGGCGCGGCTTCCGCTCGCCGCGCGTGCTCGTCGAGGCCTACCGACGCCCGGAGCCGCCGTACGCCGCGGGCAAGCAGGCCGCCGAGGCGGGGGCGACCGCGCTGATCGACGTCTCCGACGGCCTCCTCGCCGAGGCGCGGCACATCGCGGAGTCCAGCGGCGTCGCGATCGACGTACGACGTGACGCCTTCGAGATCCCCGAGCCCCTCCAGGCCGTCGGCGCCGCGCTCGGGGCCGACCCGCTGCAGTTCATCCTGGGCGGGGGAGACGACCACGCGCTGCTCGCGGCCTTCCCCGACGCCGCCTCCGTGCCGCCCGGCTGGCAGGTCGTCGGCGAGGTGCGCGAGGGCGAGGGCGTCACGGTCGACGGCGGCGAGTACGACGGCCCGACCGGCTGGACCCACTTCTGAGCGGCACGGAACGCTGCGTCTCCTGGAGACTCAGGGCCGACATCGCGGGCGAGTCGCGAACATCTCGGGGTTTGCAAGCCCCCTGATGTCGGGGTTTCCCCGCATAGGCGGGGAAACCGAAAGCGTCGCAGGCCCGGAAATGACGAAACCCCCGCCGCGAGCGCGACGGGGGCTTCGACGAAGTCTGGGTCAGGTCAGCGGGAGACCTTGCCGGCCTTGAGGCAGCCGGTGCAGACGTTGAGGCGCTTGGGCGTGCCGTTCACGGTCGCCCGGACGCGCTGGATGTTGGGGTTGAAGCGACGCTTCGTGATCTTGCGCGACCAGGGACGGTTGTTTCCGAAGCCCGGCTTCTTGGCGCAGATGTCGCAGACGGCAGCCACCGTGCACTCCGATCCGTTCGAGGTTTGATGTCATGGGAGCCCGTAGGACGCCGGACGGCGCCAACAGGCAACCGCGCAAGAGTAGCCGAGGACCGGCGACGAGATGAAATCGCAGGGACGGTCGGACCGGGGCACTACCCTGTGGCGCGCGACACGTTGCTACACCTGTCCCTGCAGATCCACCCGTTCGACAGTCCGACCAGGCGGCCAGCGCACACCCGGGAGCACACCGACTCGATGGAGCACGTCACCCACGGCATCACCCTGGACGGGGTTGCCCGCTTCGTCGACATCGCGACCGACGCGCTGTCCTCGGCGCGTGAGGAGATCGACGCCCTCAACGTCTACCCGGTGCCCGACGGCGACACCGGCACCAACATGTTCCTCACCGTCTCCGCCGCCCGCGACGAGCTGCGCGCGGCCCGCCAGGCCGACCCCGACCTGAGCCTCGGCGAGGGGATGGCGGTGCTGGCGCGCGCCACGCTGATGGGGGCGCGTGGCAACTCCGGCGTGATCCTCAGCCAGATGTTCCGTGCCTACGTCCACCACCTCGCGGGAGCCGGTCTCCAGGACCGACCGGCGCAGACGATCGCGGCGGCCATGGCCGAGGCCACCGAGGCCAGCTATGCCGCGGTGGGCACGCCCGTGGAGGGCACGATCCTCACGGTCTCCCGGGCGGCGTCCGACGCGGCCCTCGCCGTCGCAGAGCGCCCCGGCGCCCGGACGCGCGAGGTGTTCACCGCCGCCGCGGCGGCCGCCCGCGCGGCGCTGGCGAAGACGCCCGAGCAGCTGCCCGTGCTCGCCCAGGCCGGGGTGGTCGACGCCGGTGGCCGGGGGCTCTGCGTGGTCCTCGACGCCGTCGAGACCGCCTCCACCGGCCGTCGCCCCATGCCGTACGCCCCACCGATCGGCACTCACCAGATCCCCGTGGCCGCGGCGGTCCCCAGCGACGACCTCACCGAGGACGGACCGGCCTACGAGGTGATGTACCTGCTGGACCTCACGGCAGACGGGGAGGACGCCGCGATCGTGGAGCTGCGCAAGACCCTTGCCGGGCTCGGCGACAGCCTCGTGGTGGTCGGTGGCGACGGGCTGTGGAACGTCCACGTCCACGTCGACGACGTCGGTGCCGCGATCGAGGCCGGCATCACCGCGGGTCGTCCCCACCGCATCCGGGTCACCCACTTCGCCGAGCAGGTGGCGGGCAACCGCCAGCGGCTGTCCGCGCGCACCGGCCGCAAGGTCGTCGCCGTGGCCGCCGGCCCGGGCCTCGCCGAGCTCTTCGAGTCGGCCGGCGCGATCGTCGTGGCCGGCGGGCCGGGCCAGCGACCCTCGACCGGGCAGCTGCTCGAGGCCATCACGGCGTGCGGCGCGGCCGAGGTCGTCGTCCTGCCCAACGACGCCGACACGGTGCGCGCCGCCGAGATCGCGGCCCGCACGGCCGAGGCCGAGCTCGACGTCTCCGTCGAGGTGATCCCGACCCAGGCGCAGGTGCAGGGGCTGGCTGCCGTGTCGGTCCACGAGCCCGGCCAGACCTTCGACGCCGACGTGCGCGAGATGACCGCGACCGCCCGCCACGCCCGGCACGGCGCGGTGACCGTGGCCGCCCGTCAGGCCATCACCATGGCCGGTCCCTGCGAGGCCGGCGACGTGCTCGGGGTCATCGCCGGCGACTTCGCCGTGGTCGGCGACGACCTCGAGACCGTCGCGAACGACGTCCTGGACCGGCTGCTGGGTGGTGGCGGCGAGCTGGTCACGATCGTCTCCGGCGAGGACGGGGTCGAGCTGGCCCAGCGGGTCGCCGCCCACGTCGAGGAGCGCCACCCGCACGTGGACGTGGCCGTCCACGACGGAGGCCAGCCGCGCTACCCGTTGCTGGTGAGCGTCGAGTGAGCGGTCGATAGCCATGGCGTCCATCACTCCCGACAGCCCGATCGGGGCGGTCTTCGGCGCCCACCACAAGAAGCGCAAGCTCGCCGAGGAGGGCCTCGGACTCGAGACGGTCGGCGACCTGCTGCGGCACTTCCCGCGCCGCTACGTCGCCGCCACCGAGCTCTCCGAGGTGGCCACGCCCGTCGTCGGCGAGCAGCTGACCATCGTCGGCGAGGTGCGCTCGTGCGAGAGCGCCTCGTTCTTCAGCGGCAACCGCCGCCAGTTCCGTACGACGGTCCGGTTGCGCACCGACGGCCCCGACTTCTCCGTGACGCTGTTCAGCCCCTACCAGGGCCAGGCGGACCGCCACGAGGCCGAGTTCCGGCCGGGCAGCCGGGCGGTCTTCACCGGCAAGGCCAAGCAGTTCCGGGGCAGCTGGCAGCTCGAGCAGCCGCACGGCTTCGCCCTCGACGGCGACGAGGCCGCCAGCATGAGCAAGCTGATGCCGGTCTACCCGCTGACCGCGAAGCTCTACTCCTGGGACCTCCAGAAGGTCATCGCCACCGCCCTCGAGCTCGTCACCGACGTGCCCGACGTCTTCACCCCCGAGCTCCGGGAGCGCTTCGACCTGCTCACGATCATGCAGGCGCTGCGGTGGATCCACGGGCCCGACGACTGGAGCCAGCTCGGCGCGGCCCAGAAGCGGTTCCGCTTCGAGGAGGCTCTGGTGCTCCAGCTGGTGCTGGCCCGCCGCCGGGCCGAGCACCGTGCGCAGGGGGCGCAGGCGCGCGCGGGCACGGCGGACGGGTTGCTCGCAGCCTTCGACGCGCGCCTGCCGTTCGAGCTCACCGGCGGCCAGCGCGAGATCGGCGACCTCGTCGCCGAGGAGCTCGGCCGCGAGCACCCGATGAACCGGCTGCTCCAGGGCGAGGTCGGCTCCGGAAAGACGCTGGTCGCCCTGCGCGCCATGCTCCAGGTCGTCGACTCCGGAGGACAGGCAGCGCTCCTGGCCCCCACCGAGGTGCTCGCCCAGCAGCACCACCGCTCGATCTCCGCGATGCTCGGCGACCTGGCCCAGGGCGGGATGCTCGGCGGCGCCGCGGAGGCGACCCAGGTCGTCCTGCTCACGGGGTCGATGGGGAAGGCCGCGCGCCAGGAGGCGATGCTCAAGCTCGTCACCGGCGAGGCCGGGATCGTCATCGGCACGCACGCCCTGCTCGAGGACCGCGTCGAGCTCGCCGACCTCGGCCTGGTCGTCGTCGACGAGCAGCACCGCTTCGGCGTCGAGCAGCGGGCGGCCCTGACCGACAAGGCCGGCAGCCCGCCCCACGTCCTGGTGATGACCGCGACCCCGATCCCGCGCACCGTCGCGATGACGGTGTTCGGCGACCTGGAGACCTCCGTGCTCGCCGAGCTCCCGGCGGGTCGTGCCCCGATCCAGACCAACGTCGTCCCGCTGGCCGACCAGCCGGCCTGGATCGACCGCGTGTGGCAGCGCGTCCGCGAGGAGGTCGAGAAGGGCCACCAGGTCTACGTCGTGTGTCCCCGCATCTCCGGTGACTCCAGCGAGGAGGGCGAGAGCGACCAGGTCGACGTCGACGACGACGGCGCGGAGATCCCGCCCAAGCGGGCGCTCGCCGCGGTGGAGGAGGTGCACGCCGAGCTCACCGCCGGCCCGCTCGCCGGCCTGCGCACCGCCGTCCTCCACGGCAGGATGCCGCCCGACGACAAGGACCGCACGATGCGCGCCTTCGCCGCCGGCGACATCGACGTGCTCGTGTCCACGACGGTGATCGAGGTCGGTGTCGACGTGCACAACGCGACCACGATGGTGCTGCTCGACGCCGACCGCTTCGGCGTCTCCCAGCTCCACCAGCTGCGTGGACGCGTCGGTCGAGGCGGCCTGCCGGGGCTGTGCCTGCTGGTGTCCCACGCGGAGGTCGGCTCGCCCGCCCGCGACCGGCTCGACGCGGTCGCGGCCACCACCGACGGCTTCGAGCTGAGCCGCGTCGACCTCGAGCAGCGCCGCGAGGGCGACGTGCTCGGCGCCAACCAGTCGGGCTTCCGCTCGAGCCTGGTCTCGCTGCGGGTGCTGCGCGACGAGAAGACGATCGTGCGTGCCCGCGACGCCGCCGAGGCGCTACTCTCCGAGGACCCGACGCTCGCCCAGGCTCCTGACCTGGCCCGTGCCGTCGCCGAGGTCGAGCTGTCCGCAGCGTCGGCCTACATGGACAAGGGTTGAACGCAGAAGGGCTGACGACGGGTTCATGACGCGCATCATCGGGGGAACGGCGGGGGGTCGTCGTCTGGAGACGCCGCGCGGCTCGACGACCCGGCCCACGAGCGACCGCGTGCGGGAGGCGTTGTTCTCGGCGATCGAGTCGCGCACGGGCTCCCTCGACGGGCTGCGCTTCCTCGACCTCTACGCCGGCTCCGGTGCGGTCGGCCTCGAGGCCTGGTCGCGCGGGGCGGGCGTGGTGACCATGGTCGAGCAGGACCGGCGCACGGCCGCCCTCATCAGCCGCAACGCCTCCACCCTGGGCTTCTCGCGGGCCCGGGTCGTCGCCGCGTCGGTCCACACCATGCTCCAGACGCCCCCGGCCGCGCCCTACGACCTGGTGTTCTCCGACCCGCCCTACCCGATGCCCGACGCCGACGTGGCCGCCGACTTGGAGGCGCTGGTCGCGCACGGGTGGCTGGTCCCGGGCGCCCTGGTGATCGTCGAGCGGGCGGCCAAGCGCAGCCAGGTCACCTGGCCCGACGGGATCGTGGAGGACCGCACGAAGCGCTACGGCGAGACCGCGCTTTGGTACGGTCACGCCACTCCGGCACCCTGATCGCCCCAGGGAGCCTCCGCTCGAAGGGAGACCCGTGCGTCGCGCAGTCTGCCCCGGGTCCTTCGACCCGGTGACCAACGGCCACCTCGACATCGTCGGACGGGCCGCCAAGCTGTTCGACGAGGTGGTCGTGGCCATCGGCGTCAACATGAGCAAGAACCGGCTCTTCACCCCCGACGAGCGCATCGCGATGCTCGAGGGCGCCACGGCCGACTTCCCCAACGTCAGGGTCTCCGGCTTCGACGGGCTGATCGTCGACTTCTGCCGCGAGATCGGCGCGGTCGCGATCGTCAAGGGCCTGCGCGGGGCGGGCGACTACGAGTACGAGCTCCCGATGGCGCAGATGAACTCGCACCTCACCGACGTCGAGACCGTGTTCCTCCCCGGCGCCGTGGGCAACGCGTTCGTCTCCTCCAGCCTGATCAAGGAGGTCGCCGCGCTCGGCGGCGACGTACGCGGGCTGGTGCCGGCGTCGGTGCACGAGCAGCTCGTACGCCGTCTCGCCGAGCGCGAGGGGTGACCAGGACGGGGCCGCCGTGGGGCGCCGCGTCGTCCCACGTGTCACTCGTTTTGCCCCGCCGTGGGGGCGCCGGATACGATTCCGAGGTTGTGTTGGTGTCCAGAAGTGGGAGTTCGACGTGAACAGCCTGGACCCGAGGGCGCCGCTCGTGCTCGATACTCGCGAGCTCGGCCGCCGCCCGGGGTCCCAGCGTGAAGTCGAGCTCACGGTTCCGGCACCAGCAGAACTCGGTATCGAAGTCCTCTCTGTCCCCGAAGGTTCGCCGGTCGAGCTCGACCTGCGGCTGGAGGCGGTCATGGAGGGTGTGCTGCTCACGGGCACGGCCACGGCCACGCTCGCGGGGGAGTGCGTGCGGTGCCTGGAGCCGATCGAGGACGAGATCCTCGCGCGGTTGCAGGAGCTGTACGTCTATCCCGACCAGCACCTCAAGGCCACGGAGCACGACGACCGCGACCTCGACGACGAGACCAGCCTGCTCGAGGACGACCTGCTCGACCTCGAGCCCCTGCTGCGGGACGCGGTGGTGCTCGCACTACCGTTCCAGCCGCTGTGCCAGGACGACTGTCCCGGGCTGTGCACCGAGTGTGGTGCGCGACTCGCGGACGACCCGGACCACGCACACGAAGCGCCGATCGACCCGCGCTGGGCAGGGCTGCAGGACCTCACGCAGGACCAGGACTGACCACACCCACCCGGGACTTCCCGGGTGGGGCAAGCCACACGCAAGCCAATTCAAGTAGGAGACAACCATGGCTGTTCCGAAGCGGAAGATGTCGCGCAGCAACACGCGCCACCGCCGTTCGCAGTGGAAGGCCGTCGCGCCGACCCTCGCGACCTGCGCCAACCCCGCCTGCGGCGCCAAGCACCTCCCGCACCGTGCGTGCGGCCAGTGCGGCCAGTACGGCGCCAGGGCCGACCGTCGCCAGGTCCTCTGACCACCGACGAGCTCCGCGCAGCGCTCGGTGATCCGGTCCTGGATCCCGAGCTGCTGCAGCGTGCGCTGACACACCGCTCGTACGCCTACGAGAACGGGCAGATCCCGACCAACGAGCGCCTGGAGTTCCTGGGCGACTCGGTGCTCGGGGTCGTGGTGACCGAGACGCTCTACCGCGCGCACCCGGACTTCTCCGAGGGGCGCCTGGCCAAGCTGCGCGCCGCGGTCGTCAACGCGCGCGCCCTGGCGGAGGTGGCGCGGGAGATCGGGCTCGGCCAGCACATCAAGCTCGGCCGCGGCGAGGAGACGACGGGCGGTCGCGACAAGGCCTCGATCCTCTCCGACACCGTCGAGGCGGTCATCGGTGCGATCCACCTCAGCGGTGGCATCGACGAGGCCGCCAAGGTCGTGCACCGGCTCTTCGACCCGGTGATGGAGGCCGCCGCGTCCATGGGCGCCGGCCTGGACTGGAAGACCTCCCTGCAGGAGCTCTCCGCCGACCTCGGCCTCGGCGTGCCCGAGTACCTCATCGAGGACGACGGCCCCGACCACATGAAGACGTTCGTCGCGCGTGTCCGCGTCGGCGAGCAGGTCCTCGGCAACGGCACCGGCCGCTCCAAGAAGGAGGCCGAGCAGGGCGCCGCCGAGACGGCCTACCGCGAGATCAAGGCCGCGCAGCCACCCGGCCCGGCGGTCGCGAGCGAGACCGTGTCGCTCGGCACCGACGCCTGACCCGTGCCCGAGCTCCCCGAGGTCGAGGTCGTCCGCGCCGGTCTCGAGCGGCACGTCGTCGGCAGCACGATCGAGTCCGTCGAGGTGCTGCACCCCCGGCCCGTACGCCGTGACCCGCGCGGCTCCACCGGCTTCGCCGCCGCGCTGGTCGGCCAGCGCATCGACGCCGTCCGCCGCCGCGGCAAGTACTTCTGGCTGGCCCTCGGCAACGGGGACGCCCTCCTCGGCCACCTCGGCATGAGCGGCCAGATGCTCCTGCACGTGCCCGGCGCCCCCGACGAGCGCCACCTGCGGGTCCGCTTCGCCCTCCTCACGCCGAGCGGCGAGCGCCTCGAGATGCGCTTCGTCGACCAGCGGATGTTCGGCGGCCTGGCCGTCTCGACCGGCGGCGCCGACCTGCCCACCGAGATCCGGCACATCGCGCGCGACCCGATCGACCCCGAGTTCGACGACGCGGAGTTCGTGCGGCGCGCGCGACGGCGTACGTCCGCGATCAAGCGGCTCCTGCTCGACCAGGGGCTGATCTCCGGCGTCGGCAACATCTACGCCGACGAGGCCCTCTGGCGCGCGAGGCTGCACGGCGAGCGACCGGGCGACCGCCTGACCGGTCCCGTCCTGCGCGAGCTGCTCGGCCACGTCCGTGCCGTGATGGGCGAGGCGCTCGCCCAGGGCGGCACGTCGTTCGACGCGCTCTACGTCAACGTCAACGGCGAGTCCGGCTACTTCGACCGCTCGCTCGACGCCTACGGCCAGGAGGGCGAGCCGTGCCGTCGATGTGGCACGCCGATCCGCCGGGTCGCGTTCATGAACCGCTCGTCCTACTTCTGCCCCGCCTGCCAGCGGCCGCCGCGGGCCACCCCGCGACGCGCCGGTGCCCGTTGACCCACCGCCACCGCGGTGGGACTCTTGGAGATGGCCGCTTCTTCCCCGGCCGCTCTCTCCTGTCGAAAGGCTCTCCATGGCCAAGGCGCTGATGGGTCATGTGCACCAGGACGGACGGACCACCACGGTCCTGGCCGTCGAGAACAGCCGGCTCCGGCGCCGGGTCCAGGACCTGGAGGCACTGGTCCTCCGCCTGCAGGCGGACAACGACCGCCTCGCCGCAGCCGCACGTGACGCAGAGCTGAAGGTCGAGGACCTGCAGCTCGCCTGAGCACCCCGGCCGGACGACAAATCCGGTGCACCGCGTCGCGCGCGCGACGTAGGGTCTGACGCTTGTGAGCAGACTCGTCGAGACCGTCGTCCCGGCACGCCTCGGCCGCCGCTTCCGGTGGCTCCTCGCGTCGTCGTGGACGACCAACATCGGCGACGGCGTCGCCATGGCGGCCGGGCCGCTCCTGGTGGCCTCGCAGACCGACGACGCGCGCCTCGTGGCGCTGGCCGGCCTGCTGCGCGGCCTGCCCTGGCTGCTGATCGGGCTGTACGCCGGCGCGATGGCCGACCGCCTCGACCGTCGTACGGTCGTGGTGAGCGCCGACCTGGTCCGCAGCGTCGTCCTCGCGCTGCTCTGCGCGTCGATCGCCACCGGTCACGTCTCCATCACGGTCGTGCTGGTGGCGGTGTTCGCCCTCGGGGTGGCGGAGGTCTTCGCCGACTCGACGTCGAGCACCCTCACCCCGATGTTCGTGGACAAGGCGGACCTCGGCATCGCCAACTCCCGCATGCAGGCCGGATTCCTCACGGCCAACCAGCTCGTGGGCCCGCCGGTCGGGGCGTTCTTGTTCGCCGCCGGGATGGCCTGGCCGTTCGTGACCCAGCTGGTCTGCGTCGTGCTCGGCGCGGTCCTCGTGGCGCGCATCGGCTCGACGCGCGAGCAGGTGCGCGAGTCGGTGGACACCCACGTGCGGCAGGACATCTGGGACGGCATCCGGTGGCTCTGGAGCCACGCGGCGATCCGCACCCTGGCGATCGTCATCCTGACCTTCAACATCACGTGGGGTGCCGCGTGGTCGACCCTGGTGCTCTGGTCCCTCGACCGGGTGCACATGGGGGAGGTGGGCTTCGGCCTGCTGACCACCGCCTCGGCGCTCGGCGGGATCATCGGCACGTTCCTCTACGGCCGGCTGGAGCAGCGCTTCGACCTCGCCACGCTGATGAAGACCTGCCTCCTCCTCGAGGTGCTCATGCACCTGGCGCTGGCCCTGACCACCGTGCCGTGGGTCGCCCTGCTCATCATGTTCGGCTTCGGCGCCTACGCGTTCGTCTGGCTCAACGTCTCGCAGGTCGTGCGGCAGCGGGCCGTGCCGACCGAGTTCCAGGGCCGGGTGGGCTCGGTCTACCTGATCTTCGTGTTCGGCGGGATGGTCGTCGGACAGGGCATCGGCGGCGTGATCGCCGAGCGCTGGGGACTGGCCGCGCCGTTCTGGTTCGCCTTCGTCGGCTCCGGCCTCACGCTCGCGCTGGTCTGGTCGCGGCTGTCGAGCATCGCCCACGCCGAGGAGGCGCCGGAGGCGGTCACCGCCTGACCGCGCCTCCCGCAGGATGGTTCGATGGGCGGATGGAAGCCCTCGCTGAGCTCGTCGAGTCCCTCCCGGCCGGTGTGGTCGCGACCGACCCCGCGACCCTGGAGAACTACCGCTTCGACTGGTCCCGCGACACCGGGGCGGGCACGCCGGCGGCGGTGGTGCGGGTCGAGGACGCCGACCAGGTGCAGGTCGCGGTCCGCTGGGCCGCGAAGCACTCCGTGGCCGTCGTGCCGCGGGGCGCCGGTTCCGGGCTCTCCGGCGGCTCCAGCGCGGTCGACGGCGGCATCGTGCTGAGCCTCGAGCGGATGCGCGCGATCGAGATCGACGGCGACTGCCAGGTCGCCGTCGTCGAGCCGGGGGCGTTCAACGCGGAGGTCAAGGCCGCTGCCCGCGAGCACGGCCTCTGGTACCCGCCGGACCCGTCGTCCTACGAGATCTGCTCGATCGGCGGCAACGTCGCGACCAACGCCGGCGGACTCTGCTGCGTGAAGTACGGCGTCACCACCGACTACGTGCTCGGGCTCGACGTCGTGCTCGCCGACGGCACCCTCGTCACCCTGGGCGGCAAGCGGATCAAGGACGTGGCCGGGCTGTCCCTGCTCAAGCTGTTCGTCGGGTCGGAGGGCACGCTCGGCATCGTCACGCGGGCGATCCTGCGCCTCGTCCCGCTGCCGCTGCCGCCGGCGACGCTGGTCGCGTCCTTCGCCTCGGTGGTCGACGCAGCAGAGGCCGTGGTCGCCGTACGCCGCACGCTGCGGCCCTCGATGATGGAGCTGATGGACCGGGCGTCCATCAACGCGGTCGAGGACTACTCGCCACGCGGGCTCGACCGGACCGCCGGCGCCCTCCTGGTCGTGCAGTCCGACGCACCGGGGGAGTCGCGGGTCGCGGAGATCGCGCTCGTGGAGGAGGCCTGCGTCGCGGCGGGCGCGAGCGAGGTGCTGGTGACCGACGACCCGGCAGAGGGTGAGATGTTCGTCGACGCCCGGCGGGCAGCGTTCCCGGCCATCGAGGCGCGGGGCGCGCTGCTGCTCGAGGACGTCGGGGCCGCGGTCCCGCTGCTGCCGGACCTGCTGGCGGCGGTGGCCGAGATCGCCCGCACGCACGACGTCGAGATCCCGACCGTGGCCCACGCGGGCGACGGCAACACCCACCCGATCATCGTCTACACGGCCGACGACGCCGACTCCGAGCGCCGTGCCCGTGCCGCCTTCGACGACATCCTGCAGGCCGCGATCCGCCTCGGCGGCACGATCACAGGCGAGCACGGGGTGGGGCGCACCAAGAAGGCGGCGCTGCCCGACCAGCTCGGCGAGGACGTGATGGCGCTGACGCGGCGGGTGAAGGACGCGCTCGACCCGGCCGGGATCCTCAACCCTGGGGCGGTGCTCTGAGGCCGGCGCGTTCGCTACGGTCGACTGCATGATCCGCGAGCGCCACCTCTTCGGTCCCGGTCCCTCGAACCCCTACCCCGAGGCCACCCGTGCCCTCGCCGAGCCGCTGCTCGGCCACCTCGACCCGGAGTTCCTCCGGATCATGGACGAGACGTGCGAGATGCTGCGCACCGTCTGGGGCACGTCCAACGCCCGCACGCTGCCGCTCAGCGCGACCGGCTCTGCCGGCATGGAGGCGGCGTTCGTCAACACGGTGCATCCCGGCGACGTCGTCGTGGTCGCCGTCAACGGACTCTTCGGGCAGCGGATGACCGACGTCGCCGCCCGGTGCGGCGCCGAGGTCGTGGCCGTCGAGCACGAGTGGGGCCAGCCGGTCGACGTCGAGCGCGTGCTGGCGGCCCACCCGTCCCCGGCGATCATCGCCGCGGTCCATGCCGAGACCTCGACAGGCGTCCGGTCCGACGTCGCAGCGCTCGGCGCGGGGCTCCGTTCACAGGGGGCAGACGCCCTCCTGCTCGTCGACGCGGTCACCTCCATCGCCGGCATCGAGCTGCGCGCCGACGACTGGGGCGTCGACATCGGCTACGCCGGCACCCAGAAGTGCCTCGGTGTCGCGCCGGGCCTCGCACCGTTCACGATCAACGACCGCGCCTTCGAGCGCCGGGTCGAGAAGCCGCGCTCGTGGTACCTCGACCTGGGCATGCTCGGCGGCTACGTCGGCGAGGCCGGCGTCAAGGGCGGCCAGCGGACCTACCACCACACGGCGCCCACAGCGATGGTCGCCAGCCTCCACGGCGGCCTGACCCGGATCCTCGAGGAGGGCCTCGAGGCCGTCTGGGCCCGCCACCAGGCCGCCGGCGACGCGTTGCAGGCCGGGCTGGAGGAGATGGGCCTCGAGCTGTTCGCGGCCGAGGGGAGCCGGCTCCCGGAGCTCACCACGGTGAAGGTGCCCGAGGGCGTCGACTCGGCAGCGGTCCGGAAGGCGCTGCTCGAGAAGCACGGCATCGAGATCGGCGCCGGAGCCGGGGCGTACGCCTCGAGCGTGTGGCGCATCGGGCTGATGGGCCGCAACGCCCGCCCCGACGCCGTGCTGCTGGTGCTCGCGGCGCTGAAGGACGTGCTCGGTCGCTGACGTAACCACCGTCACAGCCGGTCGTTGGAGGGGCATGCGACTTGCCACCCCCGCACGGCTGCTGGCCGTGGGCGCCCTGTCCCTCGCTCCCGTCGCCCTCGCCGGCACCGCGCACGCCCATGGCGACCGCGACCGCGCCGAGCGCATGGCGCAGCAGTACGACGCCGGGCTCGCCGTGCCGTTCATCAGCTCGCCCAACGTCCGGCTCGCCGCCGTCCGCCCGGGCAGCGCGGGCATCTCGGGCTGCTTCCTGCACTCGGCGCCGTACTTCGTGATGTCCGGGCTCGACGACGTCACGGTCTACGACGTGAGCGACCCGGTGGCGCCGCGCGAGGTCGGCTCGATGCCCAGCGCGCAGTTCGAGAACGAGGCGATGAACTGCGGCGAGCGCAGGGTGTCGCGCGAGCGGACCGACCGGTTCGCGATGATCGGCGTCGACCTCTACCAGGCCTCGCCCGACGACCTCGAGCACGTCAACGACCCGGCGACCGGTGACTACGAGCTGGTGATCGTCGACCTCACCGACCCGACCGACCCCCACGTGCGCTCACGCGTGAAGGCCACGACCAGCACGCACACCGTGACGTGCATCGACGGCACCGACTGCCGCTACGCCTACTCGGCGGGCGACGACTCCGAGGTGCCCGGCCAGGGCAGCTTCTCCGTCTTCGACCTCACCGACCTCGACCACCCCGTCGAGGTGGACAGCGACCCGGCCACGCCCGGCACCCAGCCGTTCCGCTCCGACGCCGTCGGCTGGGGTGGGCACAAGTGGAACGTCGACGCCGCCGGCTTCGCGACCCACACGGGCGCGGGAGGGTCGTACATCTTCGACGTGCGCGACCCGCTGCACCCGGTCGAGGTGGCCAACACCGGTGCCGCCGGCGACACGGCGCGCGAGGGCTCGGTCAACCACTTCAACGACTTCATCCACCACAACAGCTTCCGGCCCAACGCGGAGGCCTTCCGGCCCGACGCGCCCCCGTCGCTGGCCAACGGCAACATCCTGCTGGTCACGGAGGAGGACTACGAGGACACCGACTGCTCGACCGCCGGCTCCTTCCAGACCTGGCACGTGAAGCGGCTCGACGGCTCGGACGGCTCGATCGTGCCGCTGGCCAAGGTGGAGCTCGCCGACCTGGGCACCTTCCCGGTCCCGGCGGGCGCCTTCTGCTCCTCGCACTGGTTCGACTACCACCCGAGCGGCATCGTCGCGGTCGGCTTCTACGGCGGCGGCACCCAGCTCATCGACGTCACCGACCCGACCGCCCCGACCAGCCACGGCTACGCCACCTGGGGCGCCTCCGAGGTCTGGGACTCGATGTGGGTGCCGGTCTACAACCGCAAGGGCGTGGCCACGTCCCAGCGCACCAACCTGCTCTACTCCGTCGACCTCGTGCGCGGGCTCGACGTGTACGTCGTCGACGTGCCCGCGGACGGCCTCGGCACCGTCCCCTCGGTCCAGGCGCCCACGAGCGTCGCCGTGGCGCCCGGGGTCCTCGTCGGCGGCAGCGCGGCGCTCGCGCTCCTGCTGCACCGGCGCCGACGCCGCGCCTGAGCGGGTCGGGCCGGCCCGACGGGTAGGGTGTGGCGCGCTGAGCTTCCCCAGTCTTCAGTGGCCGAACTCGTCCCGGTGAGGAGCCCGCGTTGTACCTGAAGAGCCTGACCCTCAAGGGGTTCAAGTCCTTCGCGTCCTCGACGACGATGCAGCTCGAGCCGGGGATCACCTGCATCGTCGGCCCCAACGGGTCGGGCAAGTCCAACGTCGTCGACGCCCTCGCCTGGGTGATGGGCGAGCAGGGCGCCAAGAGCCTGCGCGGCGGCAAGATGGAGGACGTCATCTTCGCCGGCACGTCCGGCCGTCCGCCACTGGGCCGCGCCGAGGTGCAGCTGACGATCGACAACAGCGACGGCGCGCTGCCGATCGACTACGCCGAGGTGACGATCAGCCGCACCATGTTCCGCAACGGCGGCTCGGAGTACGCCATCAACGGCAACGGGTGCCGGCTGCTCGACGTGCAGGAGCTGCTCAGCGACTCCGGCATCGGCCGCGAGATGCACGTGATCGTCGGGCAGGGCCAGCTCGACTCGATCCTGCACGCCACCCCGGAGGACCGGCGCGGCTTCATCGAGGAGGCCGCGGGCGTCCTCAAGCACCGCAAGCGCAAGGAGAAGGCGCTCCGCAAGCTCGACTCCACCGACGGCAACCTGACCCGGCTCGCCGACCTGCTCTCCGAGATCCGGCGCCAGCTCAAGCCGCTCGGCCGGCAGGCCGAGGTCGCGCGCCAGGCGCAGACGGTGCAGGCCGACGTGCGCGACGCCCGGGCCCGGCTGCTGGCCGACGACCTGGTCACCGCCCGCACGGCGCTCGAGACGGAGCTCGCCGACGAGTCGGTGCTCCTCGAGCGGCGCCAGGAGGTCGAGGCCGCCATCACCGCCGGTCGCGAGCAGGAGTCGCGCCTCGAGGCGGCCCTGCGTGACGACCTGCCGCGGCTGGCCGCGGCCCAGGAGACGTGGTTCGCGCTGTCCGGGCTCAAGGAGCGCCTGCGCGGCACGGCCTCGCTCGCCGACGAGCGGATCCGCAACGCAGCCGGGGCCGCCGAGGGAGACACCGTGGACTCCGGCCGGGACCCCGACGACCTCGAGGCCCAGGCCGAGCGCGTGCGCCGGCAGGAGGTCGAGATCGCGGCGCAGGTCGAGGAGCACCGGACGGCGCTCGACGCCGCCGTGGTCGCCAAGCGCGCGGCCGAGGAGGCAGCGGCCGAGGAGGACAAGCGGATCGCCGGCCTGCAGCGCGCCGCCGCCGACCGGCGCGAGGGCCTGGCCCGGCTCACCGGCCAGGTCAACGCCCTCAAGTCCCGCTCGGAGGCCGCCGACGCCGAGATCCGGCGGCTCACCGACGCCCGCGAGGACGCCGCGGCCCGCGCCGAGCGCGCGCAACGTGACTTCACCGCGCTGGAGACCAAGGTCGCCGGCCTCGACGCGGGGGAGGAGGGCCTCGACTCCGAGCACGAGGAGGCCGTCGCCGCCCTCGACGAGGTCGAGGAGCAGCTGGCCCGGGCCCGCGAGGACGCGCAGCAGGCCGACCGCGACCGCGCCGGGCTGATCGCGCGCCGCGACGCCCTGGAGATCGGGCTCAACCGCAAGGACGGCGCCGGCGCGCTGCTCGCCGCCACCGACGAGGTCGACGGGCTGCTCGGCTCCGTGGCCGCGCTGCTCGACGTCGAGCACGGCTTCGAGGCCGCCGTGGCCGCCGCGCTCGGCACCGCCGCCGACGCGGTCGTCGTGTCCGACGCGGGAGCGGCGGTGGAGGCCATCGGCCACCTCAAGGACGACGACCTCGGCCGCGCCGGGCTGGTGCTCGGTGGTGCGCCGCACGGGGACCGTGACTGGCCGGCGCTCCCCGATGCGATGACGTACGCCGTCGACGTGGTGACCGCGCCCGACGACGTACGCCCCGCGCTGGTGCGGCTGCTCCACAAGGTCGCCGTGGTCGAGGACCTCTCCGCCGCGCGGCGCCTCGTCGCCGACCTCCCCGACGTGGTCGCCGTGACCCGCGAGGGCGACCTGCTCGGTGCCCACTTCGCGGCGGGCGGGTCCAGCAGCCAGCCCAGCCTGATCGAGGTGCAGGCCGCGGTCGACGAGGCGACCACCCGGCTCGCCGAGGCGACCGCGACCACCGAGCGGCTCGGGTTCGAGATCTCCCGGCTCGAGGCCGTCCGCCACGACTGCCTCAAGCGGGTCGACGTCGCCCTGGCCAAGCTCCACGAGTCCGACGCGACCCTGGCCGCGGTGGCCGAGGAGCTCGGGCAGTACGGCTCCCAGGCGCGCGCCGCCAAGGGCGAGGCCGAGCGCCTGGAGCGTGCCATCGCCACCGCGCGGGAGGCCCGAGAGGCCGACCTGGCCGGCCTCGCCGACCTGGAAGCGCGCCTGGCCGCCGCCGAGAACGTCACCGACGAGGAGCCCGACACCGCCGAGCGCGAGAAGCTCGCCGAAGCAGCCCGCGAGGCGCGACAGGGCGAGATGGACGCCCGGCTCGGGCTGCGGACGGCCGAGGAACGCGCCCGCGCCCTCCACGGCCGCGCCGACTCGCTGCTGCGCGCAGCGCAGGCCGAGCGTGAGTCGCGGGCGCGGGCCGCCGAGCGCCGCGAGCGGCTCATCCGCGAGGGACGGGCCGCCCAGGCCGTCGCCGTCGCCGTCCGCGTCGTCCTGCACCAGCTCGAGCGGTCCGTGATGCTCGCCGCCGACGAGCGGACAGCCGTCGAGGAGTCGCGCCAGGGCAGCGAGCAGCAGCTCATGGCCGTGCGGACCCACCTGCGCGACCTCGGCCGTGAGCACGACGAGCTGGTCAGCTCTGTGCACCGCGACGAGATGGCGCGCACCCAGCAGAAGATGCGCATCGAGCAGCTCGAGGAGCGCGCGCTCGAGGAGCTCGGCCTGGACCCCGACGGCCTGGTCGACGACTACGGCCCGACCACCCTCGTCCCCTTCACCGGGCCGGTGCCGGAGGGGGAGGAGGCGCCGGAGCCGGTGCCGTTCGTGCGCGAGGAGCAGGTCAAGCGGCTGCGCAGTGCCGAGCGGTCGCTCTCCATGCTGGGCCGGGTCAACCCGCTCGCGCTGGAGGAGTTCTCCGCGATGGAGGAGCGGCACAAGTTCCTCACCGAGCAGCTCGAGGACCTCAAGCGCACCCGCAAGGACCTCCTCGACATCGTCCGTGAGGTCGACGCCCGCGTCGAGCAGGTCTTCACCGAGGCCTACGCCGACGTGGAGAAGGCCTTCGACCAGACCTTCGCCCGCCTCTTCCCGGGCGGCGAGGGTCGCCTGGTGCTGACCGACCCCGGCAACATGCTCGCCACCGGCGTCGAGGTCGAGGCCCGCCCGCCGGGCAAGAAGGTCAAGCGCCTGTCCCTGCTCTCCGGTGGTGAGCGCTCGCTCGTGGCGGTCGCGTTCCTGGTGGCGCTCTTCAAGGCCCGGCCCTCGCCGTTCTACATCCTCGACGAGGTGGAGGCGGCGCTCGACGACACCAACCTCGGCCGCCTGCTGGAGATCTACGAGGAGCTCCGGGAGAACTCCCAGCTGCTCGTCATCACCCACCAGAAGCGCACCATGGAGGTCGGCGACGCGCTCTACGGCGTCACCATGCGCGGCGACGGCGTCTCGGCCGTGATCAGCCAGCGCCTCCGCGACGCCGAGTCCGCATGAGCCGGCCCGCCCGGCCCACGCGCGCCGACTACGTCGAGTGGCGTACGGCGACCACGCGCTGGCGCGACGACGACGCCTACGGCCACCTCAACAACGCCACCTACTACGAGCTCTTCGACACGGCCGTCAACGCCTACCTCTACGAGGCCACCGGCGTCGATGTCCGCGCCCTGCCACAGATCGGCGTCGTCGCGGAGACGAGCTGCCGCTACTTCCGCGAGATCGGGTTCCCCGAGCCGATCGAGATGGGACTGGTCTGCGACAAGGTCGGCACGAGCTCGATCGTCTACCGGATCGGCCTGTTCCAGGGGCCGTCGGACGAGGCGGCGGCCGAGGGCCGCTTCGTCCACGTCTACGTCGACAACACGCACGGCGCCGGGGCCCGGCCGGTGACCCCGATGCCCGACGTCGTGCGCGAGGCCGTCGTACGCCTGCTCCGTCCCTCCTGAGGGGTGAGACGGGACACGTCGACGCGCGCGCCGACGGCGCCGTTGTGCGTCGGCCGCCCCGGGCGTGCCATGGTGGACGGACTGCTCGACCACCTCGGGAGGAAACCCCCATGCTCGCGATCATCCTCATGATGACCCTCGGCGTTCTCGTCGCCGGCGCCGTGGCGGTCTACGTCGCCTACCCCCACCGCGGTGAGGAGATGCCTGTCGTGCCGCAGCTCGGCGACGCCATGCGCAAGGGCGTCGACGCCCTCCCGACGCTCGAGGACTCCGAGTCGCGCGTCTGACCCCCTGCTGAGGTCCCACTGACCCGGGACGTCACGGCGCGGCGCCCCACGGACGGCCGGCGGCGCGCCTACCGTGCGAAGCGTGACCGTCCTCCGGCAGGACCACCCCAAGGCTCGCCCCAAGGCTCACTGCGCGGCCTGCGGGGCGACCGTGAGCCGTCCGTTCCGCCCGGGACCGGACGGCCGCCCGGGCGCGACGTGCCCGCGGTGCGGCAGCCTCGAGCGGCACCGGTTCCTCTCACTGCTGCTCGGCGCGCTCGCCCCTGAGCTCACCGACCTCGACACCGTGGTCGAGATCGCGCCGTCGCGGCAGTCCAAGGCGCTGCTCGACCGGGTCCCCGCCCGCCGGCGGATCAGCCTCGACGCGGGCTACGACGCCCGGGACGTGGACGTCCTCGCGAGCCTGACCGACCTGCCGCTGCGTGACGCGTCGGTCGACCTGCTGGTCTGCTACCACGTCCTCGAGCACGTGCCCGACGACTGTGCGGCGATGCGCGAGATCTCTCGCGTGCTCAGTCCGCGCGGCATCGCCCTCCTGGAGGTGCCGATCCGGACCGGCGTCGCGACTGAGGAGGACCCGTCGGCCTCGCCGGACGAGTGCGCACGCCGCTTCGGCCAGCGCGACCACGTGCGGTGGTACGGCGACGACTTCGACACCCGGCTCGCAGCGGCCGGCCTGGCCTCCGTGCGGGTCACGCCCCCGGCGCTCGTCGGCGACGCGGCGGTGGCGTGGTTCCGCTTGATGCCCCACGAGGTGGTGTGGGTCGTGCACCCCGGCCACCAGGCTTCTCCTCCGATGCTCGCCGGGGGTGACAGGTCCGGGCTCGCCGCAGCCTTCGACGCGCTGCTCGCCGACCTCACGCGGACGCAGCAGTGCCTCGCCCGGGCGCGCGAGCGGGCTGATCGGCTGGCCGCCCAACGCGACGCGTTGCGCGCGCAGCTGGCTGAGCTGCCCGCCGGGAGAGCGGGCAGCGTGCTCACCCGGCTTCGCCGTGTGGGGCGCCTCTGATTGGATTGCGCCATGGGTGACTGGCTGTATCTGATCATCGGCATCGCGGTCGTCGGCGTGCTCACGCTCGCCGGGCTGCTGACCTCGGGACGACGCCGTGGCGCGACGCCCCCGCAGGGAGGCACGGACGTCCTCGTCCCGCCGCCCACGGAGACCGAGGTCGCCACCGAGGCGCCGCCGGAGCCCGCGGTCGAGCCGGGGACGGCCACCGCACCGGCGCTCGAGAAGCCGGAGAGCACGGCGTCGCGGCTCGTGCGGCTGCGCACCCGCCTCTCCCGCTCGCAGGGCGGCCTCGGCAAGGGCCTGCTCGCCCTCCTCAGCCGCGACCGGCTCGACGAGGACACCTGGGAGGCGATCGAGGACACCCTCCTGACCGCCGACATCGGTGTCGCGCCGACGCAGGCGCTGGTGGAGAAGCTGCGCACCCGCCTGCGGGTCGAGGGCGGCCAGGCCGTCGACACGCGCGCCGTGCTGCGCGAGGAGCTGATCGAGCTCGTCGGCACCGACATGGACCGTCGCCTGCAGGTCACCGGCACCGACGGCAACCCCGGCGTGGTCCTGGTCGTCGGCGTCAACGGCGCCGGCAAGACCACCACCGTCGGCAAGATCGCCCGCATCCTCGTGGCCGAGGACCTCTCGGTGACGCTCGGCGCTGCCGACACGTTCCGCGCCGCGGCCGTCGACCAGCTCGCCACCTGGGGCGCGCGCGTCGGCGTCGAGGTCGTCCGCGGGCCCGAGGGCGGCGACCCCGCCAGCGTGGCCTTCGAGGCGGTCAAGCACGGCGTCGACAACGACATCGACACCGTGCTCGTCGACACCGCCGGTCGCCTGCAGAACAAGGCCGGCCTGATGGACGAGCTCGGCAAGGTCAAGCGCGTCATCGAGAAGCAGGCGCCGGTCACCGAGGTGCTGCTCGTCCTCGACGCCACCACCGGGCAGAACGGCCTCATCCAGGCCCGCGTCTTCAGCGAGATCGTCGACGTCACCGGCATCGTGCTGACCAAGCTCGACGGCTCCGCGAAGGGCGGCATCGTGGTGCAGGTCCAGCGCGAGCTCGGCGTGCCGGTCAAGCTGGTCGGCCTCGGCGAGGGCCCCGACGACATGGCCCCCTTCGACGCCGCAGCCTTCGTCGACGCCCTCCTCGGCTGACGAGCGGGCGCCCGTCAGTGATCCCCGGTCAGCCGGGGATCACTGAAGATGTCAGGCCTTGCACGCGCTGACATGTCCAGCGAGAGCCTGACAGGTCGAGGTCGCGCCACGAGCCGGGGCACGCCTCAGCGGCGGGCGACGATCCGGCGCACGGCGTCGTCGATGAGCGTCTCGGCGCGCTTGTCGAAGCTGTGCTCGGCGATGATCCGGGTCGCGATCTCGCGGCGCGTGGCGTTGTCGGGGAAGGCCTCGTAGGGCGGCTTCACCAGGCGCGCGAGCTCGTGCTCGTTGTCGAAGGGCAGGACCAGGCCGGAGAACGTCTCCTCCAGCCCGTCGATGCGGTCGCTGAGGATCCGGGCGCCGCAGGCGGCGGCGTCGAAGAGCCGGTTGGAGGCGAAGCTGTCGCGGCGCATGTCGAGGTGGTGGTCGTTGAGCACCACGCCGGCCGAGGCGTACAGCGCCCCGACCTCCTCGTTGGCCACGCCGCCGGAGGCGATCTGGTCGCGCTCGACGAACTCGGTCCAGTCGTTGCCGTGCAGGGTGAGGTCGGCGCCGATGGCGAGCGCGCTGCGTACGGCGTAGCGGTAGATGCCTCGGGAGTTGCCGACGAACAGCAGGGCGGGCCCCGTGTCGGGCTCGGCGCGGTCGGGGTGGAACCAGCGGGTGTCGGTGCACTGGAGCAGCGGCTCGATCGGGGTGCCCCACTCGCGGCTCATCCGCGCCGACCAGCTGGTGCTGGCGGCGTAGACGAGGTCGAAGCCGGCCACCTCCTCGCGCACGATCATGTCCGGGTGGCTGATGATCCACTCGACGTTGAGCAGGCCGGGTCGGGGCGCCACGCGGTCGAGGCCGCGCAGCACGAGCAGTACGTCGTCGTGGTCGCGGGAGTCGCGCTCGCGCGCGTCGCGACGGTCGATCGCGACGTGCTGGCCGCGGCGCTCGAGCGCGTCGGCCAGCGACCGCGCGAAGTAGGTGTCGCCCCAACGGTCGCCGCGGGAGGCGGCGGGGGCGGCGATGTCGACCGCCCAGCGCAGCCGCGGCGGTGACTCGTGGATCCCCAGCACCGGCCGCACGACCAGCTCAGGGACCAGCACCGACGGGGCGGTGCGGTTCTCGGGGTCGGCCGTGACGCGACGGTTGCGCTGGTCGGTCACCTCGAGGCCCGCCCGGAGCAGCAGGTCGGCCGCCTGGTCGGGCGGCGGGGTGGCCGCCGTCGACCGCAGCGACGACATCGCGCCGATCAGCTCCTCCGGCGAGGCGTAGGGGGTGCGCGAGGTGATCACCGCGTCCGGCACGACCACCGACCCGCCCCACCCGGCCGCGCGGGCGCGCAGGCCGAGGTCGGTCTCGGCGAGGACGGAGTGGAACTGCGCGCCCAGCCCGCGCAGCGCCACGGCCGCCTCGGTGCGCAGGGCCACCATCGGCGCGGCAGGTGCGGCGACCTCGCACTCGCCGATCCGGACGGCGTCGCTGGTCGGGAGGCCCGCGAGGAACAGCTCGGGGTGCGGGTTGTGCCCGCTGAAGCGTGCCCCCGCGCTCAGGATGACCCCGTCGAGGTCGACGACGAGCGGCTGGGCCACCGCCACCCCCGGCCGGTGCACGACCTCGGCCAGCCGTGCGTCGATCGGCTGCCGCGGCGGCATCGCCTCCGGGCGTACGAGCACCACCGTGCTGCCGGCCGCCTGGGCGATGCCGACGTTGGTGGCGGCCGAGGTGGAGACGGCCGCAGGCACGGAGACGAAGCGGGCGCCGGAGATGATCGCCGCGATCGAGGCCGCCAGCACGTGGTGGGCCCGGCGCAGGCGGACCCCGACCAGGACCAGCTCGGCGCCGTCGCGCGGCACGGCGCCGAGCCACTCGACGGTGCGCCGGGGCTCGGGCCCCAGCGGCAGGACGTGGCTGACGAGGTCGTCGGCGGTCTCCCGGGCGGCGGCCGCGTCCCAGTCGACGAGCTGGCGCTCGAGCACGACGGAGTCCCAGTCGTCGCCGTAGCCGGTGCTGGCTGAGTCGGGACGCCGGAGCACGGGTACGTCGACCGCGACCGGATCGTGGTCGCGCGTGAGGCGCAGCAGCATGTCACGCTCGACCGACCCGCCGAGCGTCTCGTCGAAGCCGCCCACGTCCTTGATGGCGGCACGGCGCAGCAGCGCGGTCGCGAGGTCGACCGGCCGTCCGGCCAGCAGCTCGGCCCGGTCCCGGCCGACCGCGCCGACGCCGGCGAGGACCGCGGCGCTGCCCGACTCGTGGGCGTGGGCGACGAGCGAGCCCAGCATGTCCGGCAGCCACTGCCGGCCCAGGGGCAGGAAGCCGACGTGCTCGGCCGTGCCGTGCTCGAGCGCGACGTTGAGCGCGTGCGCGTGTCCGCAACGGGACTCGCGGACGAGGGTGATGCGGTCGTCGAAGGCGGCCATGCCCTGCAGCACGGCGGCGGTGTCGTCGAGGGAACCCCGGTCGACGGCGACCAGGTGCCAGTCGGTGAAGGTCTGCGCCTGGAGCGAGGCGACGGTCTCGCGCACCAGGGGGCCGGCGTCCTGCGCGGCCATCACGACCGTGACGACGGGGGAGGCGCCGAGGCTCCTCGGCAGCGCCGGGGTGGGGCCTGCGAGCTCGGGACGCTCCAGCACGACCTCCGCGCGCCACGCGGCGGCGGCCTCGATGGCGGCCGCTCGGTAGGTGCCCCAGGAGACCTTCCTGGGCAGGATGCGGGTCGGCAGCGCGGTGCTCGGGCCGGAGACCGAGAGCCAGTAGGACAGGGCACCGAAGGGGTGGTGGCGGGCCTCGGGGTGGGCAGCCAGGACGACCCGTGGGTCGACGAGCGGGTGCGGGGAGATCCGGTTGCGCCGGCGCCGCTCCGAGACGTACCAGAGGACCGGGTGCTGGCCGGCACGCTGCCACGAGCGGCGCCGCCCGATCCACTGGGCCTCGAACAACGGGTGCGGGGAGACGTCCCCGGCCTGGACGGCGGCCCGCGCCGCGTCCTGGTCGGAGTCGAAGGAGGTGCCGAGCTGGGCGGCGACGTAGTCGGCGTCGACGAGCCCGGCCTCGACCAGGACCTCCTCGGCGTCGTCGAGCCTCACCTGCTGGCGACGCTCACCGCGCATCGGAGTACCTCACCCGGGGAAACAGGGGCTCCAGCGCGAGCGGGGTCGGCAGCAGCCGTTCGGTGTCACGCACGGGGTAGTACTGGGCGGTCTCCTCGAGGAACTCGCGGACCCCGGCGAAGCGCTGCGGGAACCGGCGCTCGCACAGCTCCAGCAGGCGCTTGGCGTCGAGGTTGTAGGGGTCGTAGCGCAGGGTGTCGATCTTGACGTAGGGCAGCCGCGCGTTGTCGAGCACGCGGTCGGCCAGGCTCCGGGCGGGGTTCCACGGCTCGTTGGCCCGCTCGCGCCACTCCCGGATCTCCGCACGGGTGCGCGGGAAGTGCGAGCGGTGGGCGGCCCACCAGCGCATCCGCTCACGGGCGATGCGCTGGTCCTCCGGGGTCTCCACGAAGTAGGTGTCGGAGCAGAAGCCGGCCTCGTAGAGCCGCCGGGACATGCCGACCTCGTAGCGCCGGATCACCTGCCGCCGCTTGGAGATGGGCTCCATCTCCTCCCAGAAGGTGGTGAAGGCGCGCGAGGCGACCACCCACGGGCGGAAGGCGATGAAGAACGACTGGATGTGCGGCGCGACGCGCTCGGCCTTGGTCAGCCCCCAGAAGTCGCAGGGCCGGGTGGCCATCTCGTCGAAGACCGGGTCGTAGGTGTCGAGCGCGAAGACGTAGGTGTCGTTGCAGACCACCACCTCGTCGTACGCCGTGAGGTCGCCCGCGGAGTCCAGCCCGACCTTGTAGCTGAAGAAGTCGTAGCCGTAGTTGGCCCGCTCGACGACGACCGCGCGGTCGGACAGCCACGCGCGCGCCGAGTCCTGCAGGTGGGCGGTCGTGCAGACCACCAGCTTGTCGACCGAGGCGGCCAGCGCCTCGACCTGGCCACGCACGTGCGGTCGCAGCTCCCCGGCGACGTCGAAGTGCGCCATCACGGCCAGTCTGGACACGGCCGAACCCTAACAAGGCGAGGTTCTCGCCCCCTCAGTTCACACACCTGTAACACGACGCCCGATTCCGTTGCCTGCCCGCAACATGGGTCGCGCGCCGGTGAAACGTCCTCCGCACAGGCTTCCGGACAACGCGTGGACCCCGTCGCGACACCGTCGTCGCCGACCGGCTCCCCACACCCCGTACGTTTCCTGGAGGTCCTGTGGACGGCTATTACGCCTTCATGCTGGTGGCGACTGCCTTCGTCCTGATGATGACGGTGCCCGCGCTGGCCCTGTTCTACGGCGGCATGTCGCGATCGAAGTCCGTGCTCAACATGATGATGATGTCGTTCATCGCCGCTGCCATCGTCGGCATCCTGTACGTCGCCGTCGGGTGGTCGATGGGCTTCGGCGGCGAGGGCACCTTCTTCGCCAACCCGTTCGAGCTGCTGTGGCTCGACGGCGTCACCACCGACAACTACATCTACGTGATGTTCCAGATGACCTTCGCGATCATCACCGCCGCCCTGATCAGCGGCGCGGTCGCGGACCGGCTCAAGTTCTCCGCGTGGGTGGTCTTCCTCCCGCTGTGGGCGCTCATCGTCTACTTCCCGATGGCCCACATGGTGTTCAGCTGCACCGACGACTCGCTCATCTGCGGCCGCATCGGCGCGCAGGACTACGCCGGCGGCACGGCGGTCCACATCAACGCCGGTGTCGCGGCCCTCGTCCTGGTGCTGCTGCTCGGCAAGCGCATCGGCTGGCCCCGTGAGCAGATGCGTCCGCACAACCTGACGCTGACCATGCTCGGCGCCGGCATGCTGTGGCTCGGCTGGTACGGGTTCAACGTCGGCTCGATCGTCTTCGGCACCACCTTCGACGAGGACCCCGACGCGTTCCTCGCGCAGTTCTACTCCGAGACCGGTCGCACCTTCGCCAACACCACGCTAGCCACGTTCGCCGCGATCCTCGGCTGGCTCCTGATCGAGCGCCTCCTGCACGGCAAGGCCACCTCGCTCGGTGCCGCCTCCGGCATCGTGGCCGGCCTCGTCGCCATCACCCCGGCAGCCGGTGCCGTCGACGTGGGCGGCGCTGTGGCCATCGGCGCCGTCGCCGGCGCGGTCTGTGCCTGGGCGGTCGGCCTGAAGTACAAGCTGGGCTACGACGACTCGCTCGACGTGGTCGGCGTGCACCTGGTCGGTGGCATCGTGGGCACCGTGCTGATCGGCGTCTTCTCCACCTCCGACGGCGCCGGTGGCGTCGACGGCCTCCTCTACGGCGGCGGGTTCGGCTCGCTCGGCGACCAGACCCTCGGGGTCCTCGTCGCGGTCGTCTACTCGGGCGTGCTGACCACGGTCATCGCCCTCGGCATCAAGTACACGATCGGGCTCCGCCTCGACGAGGAGGACGAGGTCAACGGCATCGACCTGGTCGCCCACGGGGAGTCGGCGTACGACCTGCACAGCGGCACCAGCGGCGGCTCCTCGAGCGTCCTCGCCACGGCGACCGCCAAGCCCGCCACCACCACTTCCACCACCAACGAGGGAGCACACGCATGAAGCTCGTGACCGCGGTCATCAAGCCGCACAAGTGGGAGGACGTCCGCGAGGCGCTCGAGACCTTCGGTGTCGCCGGCATGACGGTCTCCGAGGTCAGCGGCTACGGCCGCCAGAAGGGCCACACCGAGGTCTACCGCGGCGCGGAGTACGACATCGCGCTCGTGCCCAAGATCCGCATCGAGATCGTCATCGACGACGCCGACGCCGACGACGTCGTGGGCATCATCGTCAAGACCGCGCAGACCGGTCGCATCGGTGACGGCAAGGTCTGGGTCAGCCCGGTCGAGACCGTCGTCCGGGTCCGCACCGGCGAGCAGGACGCTTCGGCGCTCTGATCACGTGAGCGCAGCAGGACGACAGACCAGGGCCACCTCGGCCGACGAGCTCTGCAGGGAGGCGTACGCCGCCTCCGCGGGGCCCGCCACCGGGGTGGCCCTGGTCGCCGTCGGGGGATACGGGCGCGGAGAGCTCGCCCCGCACTCGGACCTCGACGTGGTGCTCGTCCACGACGACGACGTCGACCTGGGCGAGCTCGGCGCCACCCTCTGGTACCCGCTGTGGGACTCCGGCCGCCGGCTCGACCACTCGGTCCGCTCGATGAGCGAGGTCCTCGAGGCGGCCGGCGACCTGCGGGTCGCGCTCGGGCTGCTCGACGCCCGCCACCTGGCGGGCGACCCGGGCCTGAGCCTCCGGCTGCGCACGACGATGCTCGCCGACTGGCGCCGCCAGGCCCGGACCCGGCTGCCGGAGCTCAAGGCGATGACCCTCAAGCGGCACGACGTGACCGGCGAGCTCGCCCACGTCGCCGTGCCCGACGTCAAGGAGGCCCAGGGCGGCCTGCGCGACGCGGGCGTGCTCAAGGCGATCGAGGCCAGCTGGCTCGTCGACGCCTCGACGCCCGCCCTGGAGGCGGCGCGCCAGATGCTGCTCGACGTCCGCGACGAGGTCCAGGACCTCGCCGGGCGTCCCGGCGACCGGATCGGCCCCGAGATGTGGGCCCCGCTCGCCGAGCGGCTCGACCTCGCCGATGCCGAGGCGGCGCAGCGGCACGTGCGCTCCCTGGGGCGGCGGATCGCCCACCTCTCCCGCCTGGCCTGGCGTCGTACGGACGCAGTGACGGCCCGGTCGACGGGGGAGAAGGGTCGCCGGACCCCCGCTCTCGAGCGCGTGGCGCCAGGCATCGCGCTCTCGCGCGGCGAGGTCGTGCTCGACGCCGGCACCCGTCCCGCGGACGACCCCACCCTGCTGCTGCGCGCCGCGGCTGAGGCGGCGAGCCGGGACGCCGTGCTGGCCCCCACCACCGCTGCCCGCCTGGTCCGCGAGGGGGCCGAGCTCCCCGTGCCCTGGCCCGCCGCGGCACGCGACGCCCTGGTGCGGCTCCTGGCCAGCGGGCCGGGGCTGCTCCCGGTCTGGGAGACCCTCGACGAGATCGAGGGGATCGCCACGTTCCTCCCCGAGTGGGAGCAGATCAGGCTGCTGCCGCACGCCTCGGCCATCCACCGCTTCACCGTCGACCGCCACGTGGTCGAGACGTGCGCGGCCGCCGGCGCGCTGATCCGCAGCGTGCGTCGCCCCGACCTGCTGCTCGTGGCCGCGTTGCTCCACGACATCGGCAAGGGCTCGCTGCACGACCACTCGGTCGCCGGCGAGCCGCTGGCCCGCAAGATCGTCGCCCGGATGGGCTTCACCGACCTCGACGCCGAGGTCGTCGCCTCCCTCGTCCGGTGGCACCTGCTGCTCGCCAACCTCGCCACCACCCGTGACCCCGATGACCCCGCCACCACGGCCGAGCTGCTCACGCACGTGCCCGACGCGGCCAGCCTGGAGCTGCTCCGGGCGCTCACCGAGGCCGACGCCCGGGCGACCTCGCCCGCTGCGTGGACCACCTGGCGCGCCTCGCTCATCGACCGGCTCGTCGCCCGCGCCGGCACCGCGCTGGGAGCGGAGATCGTCCACGTGGCGCCCGCGGAGCCGCTGCCCGTGCCCGACGTCGTACGCCGCGAGCCGGGGGCGGTCTCCGTGCAGGTCGCGCCCCACGCGACTGGCGCCACCGTCACCGTGGTCGCGGCCGACCGGGTCGGGCTGCTCGCCGACGTGGCAGGTGGCCTCGCCGCGCTGCGGGTGCCGGTGCAGGCGGCCCGGGCCTGGTCGCAGGTCGACGACGACGGGGAGTGGGGCGTGAGCGCGTGGGAGGTGCCTGACGCCTACCTCGACGCCGCCGTCGTGCGCGAGCGGATCCGCCGGGTGGTGGAGGGCACCCAGCGCCTCCCCGACCTGCCGGCCCGTCCCGACGGTGAGCTGCCACCCATCGTGGAGGTCCGCCCCGACGCCTCCCGCGCCTCGCTCGTGCTGGAGATCCGCACCTCCGACCGACCCGGGGTGGTCCACCGGGTGCTCACCACGCTCGCCGGGCTCGGGCTCACCGTCGCCTCGGCGCACGTCTCCACGCTCGGCCCGCAGGCCGTCGACGTGTTCTACGTCCAGGAGGTCGGCGGGGTGCGCCCCACCGAGGAGCGCGCGGCGGCCGCCGCCCACGCGGTCCGCACCGCGCTGGGCGGCTGATACCCCACTCGAGCGGCCATATGTCCGCTCGAGTCGCGGAATACCGCCGCCCCGGCGACCACATCGGTCGCCCAGTGGGGCTCGAGGCGGCCCGAGGCGGCCCGAGCGCCGATCATGTACGACCTCGGTCCGCCGGATACGCTTGCCCGTCGTACCACTCCTGACTTCAGCCATCGATGCGAGGGACTGACCCAACCGTGTTCGCCACATTCTCCGACCGCCTTGCCGACACCTTCAAGAACCTGCGGGGCAAGGGCCGGCTCTCCGAGGCCGACATCGACGCCACCGCGCGCGAGATCCGGATCGCGCTGCTCGAGGCCGACGTCGCGCTGCCCGTGGTCAAGGAGTTCGTCGGCGCGGTGAAGGAGCGCGCGCGCTCCGAGGAGGTCAGCGGCGCCCTCAACCCGGCCCAGCAGATCATCAAGATCGTCCACGAGGAGCTCGTGGCCATCCTCGGTGGCGAGACCCGGCGCCTGCGCTACGCCAAGTCCGGGCCGACCGTGATCATGCTCGCCGGCCTCCAGGGTGCCGGCAAGACGACCCTGGCGGCCAAGCTCGCGCTCTGGCTCAAGGAGCAGGACAAGACCCCGATGCTCGTCGCCGCGGACCTGCAGCGCCCCAACGCGGTCCAGCAGCTCCAGGTCAACGGTGAGCGCGTCGGCGTGCCGGTCTTCGCGCCGGAGCCGGGCAACGTCCAGGGCGTCGAGCACGGCGGCAATCCCGTCGACGTCGCCCGTGCCTCGATCGAGGAGGCCAGGCGCAAGCTGCACGACGTCGTCATCATCGACACGGCCGGTCGCCTCGGCGTCGACGCCGAGCTGATGAAGCAGGCCGCCGACATCCGCGACGCGGTGCAGCCCGACGAGGTGCTGTTCGTCGTCGACGCGATGATCGGCCAGGACGCGGTGACCACCGCGCAGGCCTTCCTCGACGGCGTCGGCTACGACGGCGTGGTGCTGACCAAGCTCGACGGCGACGCGCGCGGTGGTGCCGCCCTGTCGATCCGCTCGATCACCGGCAAGCCGGTCATGTTCGCCTCCAGCGGCGAGAAGATGACCGACTTCGACCTCTTCCACCCCGACCGGATGGCCTCGCGCATCCTCGACATGGGCGACATGCTCACCCTGATCGAGCAGGCCGAGAAGGCCTTCGACTCCGAGCAGTCGATGAAGGCCGCGGAGAAGCTCGCGACCAAGGGCGGCTTCACGCTGGAGGACTTCCTCCAGCAGATGATGCAGATCCGCAAGCTCGGCTCGATGACCAAGATCATGGGGATGCTGCCGGGCATGGGGCAGTTCCGCGACCAGCTGGAGAACTTCGACGAGCGCGAGATCGACCGCATCCAGGCGATCATCCAGTCGATGACGCCCGCGGAGCGCGACAACCCGAAGATCATCGACGGCTCGCGCCGTGCCCGCATCGCCAAGGGCTCGGGGCGCCAGGTCTCCGACGTCAACCAGCTCGTCGACCGCTTCTTCGAGGCGCGCAAGATGATGGAGCAGATGGCGCGCGGCGGCGGGATGCCCGGGATGCCGGGCATGCCGGGGATGCCGGGCATGGGTGGCGGCAAGCGTGCCGGCGCCAAGCAGCAGGCCAAGAAGGGCAAGGGCAAGCGCGTCTCGGGCAACCCCGCCAAGGCGGCGCAGCAGAAGGCGGCCGCGGAGAAGGCTGCCGCCGCGGAGAAGGCCGGCAACCCGTTCGGCAACCCCGACGGTGCCGAGGTCGACTACGAGAAGGCGGCCGAGCAGCTCAACCTCCCGAAGGACTTCTCCCAGTTCCTCAAGTAGGCCCGGGCTGGTTGAGTGGGGTCATGTCCGACCTGGGGGAGGAAGCATGACCGAGCCGTTCGACCTGCTGCTGGAGAAGTACGCCGCACTGGTGGTGCGGGTGGGCGTCAACGTCCAGCCCGGCCAGGAGGTCGTCATCAACGCCCTGCCCGAGCAGGCCGACGCCGCGCGGGCGCTGGCCACGGAGGCCTACCGCGTCGGAGCCTCGCGCGTCAGCATCCAGTACGACGACCCGCACCTGCAGCGGGCAGCCGTCGAGCACGCCCCCGAGGAGCTGCTCGGCGTCACCCAGGACCACCACCTCGCGCAGGTGCGCGCCTGGGGCGACAGCAAGCCGGCCCTGATCAGCCTCACCGGCAACCCGCACCCGACCCTCATGGAGGGGCTCGACCCCACGCGCCTGGCGAAGTCGACCCCGATCGACCTGATCCAGCAGGTCATGCCGCTGATCACGACCAACAAGCTCGCCTGGACCGTCGTCGGCGCCCCCACGAAGGGCTGGGCCGACAGCGTGGGCGTCGCCGACGTGGTCCGGCTCTGGGACGCCGTCGCGACTGCGATGCGCCTCGACCAGGCCGACCCGGTGGCGGCGTGGCAGGCGCACGTGACCAAGCTCCGTGCCCGGGCGGCGATCCTCAACGGCCACCGCTTCGACCGGATCCGCTACCGCGGGCCCGGGACCGACCTCACCCTCGGCATGGCGCCCGGCTCGATGTGGGTGGGGGGCTCGCTCGAGAACGAGGACGGCGTCGAGTTCGTGCCCAACATGCCGACCGAGGAGGTCTTCATCTCCCCGGACTGGCGGCGCGCCGAGGGCCACGTGCGGACGTCCGCGCCGTTCTTCCTGGCCACGATGGGCGCTCTCGTGGAGGACCTGGTCCTGGAGATCAGTGACGGCACCATCACCGGCGCCACCGCCGCGCGCGGCGAGGAGGCGGTCCGGGCGCAGTTCGAGCTGATCCCGCGCTCGCGGCACCTCGGCGAGGTGGCGATCGTCGACTCCGACTCGGCAGTCGCGCGCACCGGGCTGGTCTACAAGGACATGCTCTTCGACGAGAACGTCGGCTCGCACGTCGCGTGGGGGATGGGCTACACCAGTGCCATGGACGGCACCTTGGGCCTCACGCCCGAGCAGCGGGTCGCCGAGGGGCTCAACCAGTCCGACACCCACGTCGACATCGTCATCGGCAGCCCCGAGGTGCAGATCGACGGGATCCACGCCGACGGGTCGGTCGTGCCCGTCACGCGCGGCGACGTGTTCGTCCTGGAGGACTGAGGGTGACCTCGGTCCTCGTGGTCGACGGCGCCAACGTGGTCGGCTCCGTGCCGGACGGCTGGTGGAAGGACCGGGCGGGGGCGGCGCGCCGCCTGCACGAGCGTCTGCTCGTCGCCGACACGTCGTACGACGCGGTCGTGCTGGTGCTCGAGGGACAGGCCAAGGTCGGCGTCCGCGCCGGGCGGGACGCACACGTGACGACGGTGCACGCGAAGCGCGACGGCGACGCCGAGATCAGGGAACAGGCCCGGCTGGCCGCGGAGACGGGTGCACGCGTGGTCGTCGTCACCGCCGACCGGGCGCTGGCCGCCAACGTCTCGCCCGCCCAGGTCGTCAGCCCGTCGTGGCTGCTCGACCGGATCTGAGCCGGCCGGACAGCACGGTGGCGCCACCCCCGAGGGTGGCGCCACCGAATCAGATGGTGCGGTGCTGTCAGAGACCCAGGTTGAGAGCAGCCAGGATCTGGTTGAGCAGGGTGCTCAGCTGGCCCAGCAGGCCGGCCAGCGGGGTGCCGTCGAGCAGTCCGGCGACCGCGCAGAGCAGGTTGCCGAGCAGCTGGCCGGCGCCGGCGACGGCGACGACGTCGAGCACGACGCGCTGCAGGTGGACCTCGAGGCCGAGGACGTTGAGGTCCAGCGGGCCGAGCACCAGGTTGAGGATGTCGCAGGCAGCGGCTCGAGCGCTGGTCCGGGCGTCGGTGGCGGACTGGCCGTTGATCTTCTTCACCGGCATCTTCTTGATCCCGGAGAACTTGGTGACCGTGCCGTCGTCGTGGTGGATCTTGCCCTGCAGGAAGCCCTTGGCCCAGAGCACGCCGTCACGCTCCACGAAGCGCGTGGGGGTGAAGGCGCCGGTGACCTTGTAGCCCTCCGAGGTCTTCCCGACGACGGTGCTCCTCATCTTGCCCTGGTCGGACTTGCCCACGACCGTCTTCGACGAGGTGGGAGCCGACGCCGATGCTGCTCCGGCTCCCACGGAGGCGAGCCCGACGGCCATGACGAGGGCGAGGACGCCGGTGCTGAGCGCCATGGACAAACGGCTGGTGGAGCGACCCGGGACCCGCGCGTGCGAGCGGCCTCCGGGCGTTGATGTGCTGACAGTCATGTTGTGTCCCCTCCAAGAGATGCCCGTCGCCGCACAGCGGGTGGCCGTGCCGTCCGTTGGTGCGAACCCTCCCCGGTTCCGGGGCGCTCGCCCCGGGCATCTGTTCGAAGTTAAGTGGTCTGGACCACTTCACCCACACCCGTGAGGGGGTGACCTCGGCACGGATCGTCGCGTCAGGAGCGCGAGCGGTGCAGGACCGGGTGTGACGCGGCCCGGGGACCGACCGCGCCACACCTCGGCCGGTCTCAGGGCAGCGGCATCTCGACGAGGGTCCCGACCGAACGCGGACGACGACGATGCATGGGGTGCCTGACTCTGGGGGGATGGGGCGGCCGCACCGAGGACGGGGCCGTATCCGGGTGTGGTCCACGCTCGCACTGCGGGGGCGGCCTGTCGTCCACCACGGTGGGGATATCTGTAACGTCGCGCGCATGACAGCCCAGCGCTTCCGCGGCCCGGTCCTGCCCGACGGCGAGCCACGCGACCTCTACGTCGTGGACGGCCGGCTCACCTTCGAGCCGCAGGCGGGCGCCGACACGATCGCGGAGGGTTGGATCGTCCCGGGCCTCGTCGACGCCCACTGCCACCTCGGGCTGGACGACTCCGGTGCGGTGGACGACGCTGCGACCGAGCAGCAGGCGATCGACGACCGCGACGGGGGAGCGTTGCTCATCCGCGACGCCGGCTCGGCGGCCGACACCCGCTGGATCCACGACCGCGACGACCTGCCCCGGCTGATCCGCTGCGGACGCCACATCGCCGCGACCAAGCGCTACATCCGCGGCTACGCCCACGAGGTCGAGCCGGCCGACCTGGCGACGTACGCCGCCCAGGAGGCGCGCAACGGCGACGGGTGGATCAAGCTCGTCGGCGACTGGATCTCGCGTGACGAGGGGGACCTGGCGCCGTCGTTCCCGGCCGAGGCGTTCGCCGCCGCGATCGAGGCGGCGCACACCAACGGCGCGAAGGTCACCGCCCACTGCTTCGGCCACGGCGTGCTGCCCGGCCTCATCGAGGCGGGCATCGACTGCATCGAGCACGGCACCGGACTGACCGAGGACCTGATCGACTCGATGGTCGCCCACGGCACCCGGCTGGTTCCCACCGTCATGCAGCTCGACAAGTTCCCCGAGCACGCCGCCGCGGGTCAGGAGAGGTTCCCCGCCTACGCCGCGACCATGACCGACCTCTACGCCCGGATGCCCGCCACGATCATGGCCGCCTACGAGGCCGGCGTGCCGATCTACGCCGGCTCCGACGGAGGCGGGATCAGCCGGCACGGCAACATCGCCGGGGAGGTCGCGGCCCTCGCGCGCATCGGCATCCCTGCCCACGACGCGCTCGGCGCCGCGAGCTGGCGCGCACGCGAGTGGCTCGGCGTCGACGGACTGGTCGAGGGAGCCTCGGCGGACTTCGTGGTCTACGACCGCAACCCGGTCGAGGACCTGTCGGTGCTGCGTACGCCGTCGTGCATCGTGTTGCGCGGCGCCCTGGTCGGCGACCGTGCTGACGCGACGAGGGGCGGCCACCCGGCAGGGTGACCGCCCCTCGCAGGACGACGTCGCGCCTCAGGCGGTCTCGGCGTCGAGCTCGGCCTGAGCGGCCTTCACGTGGTCACGGGCGGCACGGATGTCCGCCTTGGTGCTGGTGGCGGTGATGTCCAGGGCGGCCGTCTCGGCAGCGGCGAGGTGCCCGGCGGCCTCGGCGTCGGCGGCTGCTGGCTCCTCGAGGCGCTCGGCCTTCGACAGGATGTTGACCACGATCCGGAAGTTCTCCACGCGGAAGGAGCGCAGCTCCTTGCGAGCAGCCCGGGTGTCGACCGTGCTGTCGGCGGCCTCGACCGAGGTCCGGACGTCGCCGAGCCAGGCGCGAGCCCCGTCGAGGTTCGAGACGAGCTCGGCCTCGGTGTCGTCCGCCAGGCGGGTGACGGCGGCGCTGGTGGACAGGCGAGCCAGGCGCGCGTCCTTGCCGGCGATGTCCTTGAGCAGCTGCTTGGTCTGCGCCTTGGCCGGCTTGGCCGGCTTGGCCGGCTTGTCGGGCTGCGCGGCCTGGGCCGTGGCGAACGCGGACGGGGCCGCCAGGGCGGCGGTTGCCACGAGGCCGGCGGTGAGACGGGTGGAGCGCTTCATCCGAGAGTGCTCCTCTGCGGGGGGGATGGAGACTGAGCCTCCGACCCTGCCGGACCGCAGTGGTCCAGACAACTCCACGAACGGGCATTCCACATGGTCACTTCGGGCCATGCGGGCCGGGCGTGACGTGTCCGCCGGAGGCAGGCTTGCCCCGAGCCTGCGTCTCAGGGGACGTCGATGACCTCCACCTCGGGGCCGGGCTCGTAGACCACCAGCGCGCAGTTGGTCTTGACCAGCTCCTCGCCGACCTTCTCGCCGCTCACGCGGTCGATGACCCGCCGCCAGATCTGGTTGCGGCGGTAGACCCGGCCGTCCTGGCGCAGGAACTGCTCGCCCCTCGCCTCCACCTGGTAGGAGTGCTCGGGTCGGACGTCGGTGCGCAGCTGGCCGTGCAGGTAGCGCTCGCCGACCCGGGTCCGCAGCTGGAACGCGTGGTCGGTGTCGTTGCGCACGACGAGGTCGACGTAGTTGTAGACGATCGAGCAGCCCACCCCCCACGGCAGCACGCGCCCGCGGTCCGGGAACGGGTCGAAGGAGTGCTCGGACCGCTCGACGACGGTGAGGGGCGAGTGCAGCACCATCCAGTGCACCAGGTTGGCCAGCTGGCAGATGCCGCCGCCGACGCCCGCCTCCGCGGTGCCGTTGGAGAGCCTCATGCCGTCGACGTAGCCCTTGCGCCTCGTGCAGTTGCCCACCGCGCGGTTGAACGAGAAGGTCTCACCGGGCGCGATCACCATGCCGTCCACCCGCGAGGCGGCCAGGCGCAGGTTGGTGACCTTGTTGTGCTGCAGCCGCATCTGGTCGGGGTCGAGCTCGCGCAGCAGCAGCGACCCGTGCTGCTTGAGCCGTACCGGCAGGTCGCTCGCGTCCTGCCGGGTGGCCCACACGACCCGCCCCGACCACGCGTCGCGCGCCCACTGCGTACGACGTCGCGCGCGGTGCGCGGCCATCGCGGCGGGGAGCAGCCACGGGTGGCGCTGGGTCAGGCGCGGGGGAGCGGTGAGTCGTGCCGGGAGCTCCAGCGGCTCGACATCGGGCAGGGCCATACCGGGGAGACTCCCACCGCGGCCGCCCGGTTGCGCGCGAAATGGATTTGTCGCGCAGTGGTGCAGGCCGGTGGGATGGCCCCATGACCACCCTCGTCGACCTCTTCCCGCCGTTGGGCCTGCGCGTCGTCGCCGGCCCGCTCGAGCTGCGCGGGCTCACCGACGAGCTCCTCGTCGAGCTGTGCGACGTCGCCGAGGCGGGCATCCACGACCCCGACCGGATGCCGTTCTACTTCCCCTGGTCCACCGCGCCGGCCGGGCAGCTCTCCCGCAACACCGCGGCCTACCACTGGGCCAAGCGGTCGTCGTTCTCGCCGGACGACTTCGGCCTCGAGCTGGCGGTGCTGCTCGACGGGCGGGTGATCGGCGCGCAGGGCGTCTCGGCGAAGAGCTTCCCGGTCACGCGGACCGGGGAGACCGGGTCCTGGCTCGGCCGCGAGTTCCAGGGCCGCGGGCTCGGCACCGTGATGCGCCGCGCCATGTGCGCGCTGCTGTTCGACCACCTCGGCTTCGAGGAGATCACCTCGGCGGCCTTCCTCGACAACCCGGCGTCCCTCGGTGTCTCGCGCAAGGTCGGCTACCAGCCCACCGGCGTCCGGCGCCTCGAGCGACGCGACGGCGAGCTCGCGCTCAACCAGGGCCTGGTCCTCACGCCCGAGACGTTCGTCCGCGGCGACGTCAGGATCGAGGTCACCGGCGCGGAGGCCGTCCGTTCGTTCATCGGCCTCGACGCAGCCGGCTGACGCGCGAGAAACTTCTCCCGACGGGTCAACCGCCCGGGCGCCTCGTGGCTGTCACCTGTCGTGGAGGTGTCGGTGCGAGCACTGGAGCAGCAGGAGTACGACTGGTACTTCCGCGCCTGCTTCGCGCCCGTCTCGCGCACGGTGTTCCTCATCGTGCACGACCGGATGCTCGCCGAGGACATCACGCAGGAGGCGCTCTACCGGATGCTGCGGCACTGGCGGACGGTGTCGACCTACGAGCGTCCCGAGGCCTGGGTGCGTCGCGTGGCGATCCGGATGGCGGTCCGCGAGGTGCAGCGCGCGGCCGCCCGCCCGGCCAAGGAGCGGCTCGCGCAACCCGTGCCGCACGAGGTGCTCCCCGACCCCGACCTCGCCCGCGCCGTCGCCGAGCTCGCTCCCATGCAGCGGGCCGCGGTGGTGCTCTTCTACTGGGAGGACCGCTCGGTGCACGAGATCGCCGAGCTGCTCCAGGTCTCCGACTCGACCGTCAAGCAGCACCTGCACAGGGCGCGGCACCGGCTCGCGGCCCTGCTCGGGGAGGAGGAGGTCGGCGATGTCCGTCGATGACCGCCTGCGCGCCGGCCTGGCCGCCAACGCGGGCTCCGTCCACCCCGCGGGGGAGGCCCGCCTCGACGCCGTACGACGTCGGCACCGGCGTCGTCGCGCGCTGGTCGCCGGTGGGGTGGCGGTCGCCGTGCTGGTCGTGGGGGGCGGTGCAGTGCTCGGCTGGCTGCAGACCGGTCAGGGGGACGGGGGGAGCCGCGGGGACGTGGCCGTCGAGCCGACGTCGACGGTCACGTCCCACGCGGTGATCCCACCCTCCAACTGGCGCAAGGTGGTCACCCGCGAGCAGCTCGTGGCCGCGGGCGCGGACCGGGCCTTCCTGGCTGAGAACATCGGGTCCGCCCAGCGGCTGCCGGTCCTCCTCGCCCTGTCCGGCGACGTGTTCAGCCAGTCGGGTCGCTACGCCGGCGGCTGGAGCGGCGGCGACGCCGGCACGGTGTCGTACGACGACCTGGGCAGGCTCGTGCTGACCAGCAGCAGCCCCGGGTGCACCGGGTGCGTCTTCACCCTGCACTGGCGGATCGCGGCGGGGGAGCTGCACCTCAGCGACGCCACCGGCGCGCTCGACCCGATCGACCGGCTGTTCTACCTCGGGACGTGGAGATCCGCCGACGGATGACGTCAACCGGCGGCGGTGCTCGTGACTGTGACAGGGCACCCATCCCCACGAAGGGAACAGCCATGAAGCGTCGCACTCCCGCTGTCCGCGCGGCCGCCCTCGCCGCCCTGGTCCTCGCCGCCACTACGTCCGGGGCCGTCGCGCAGGCCGATCCGCCCGAGGAGGTCGACCAGTCCCTCCTCGTCCCCACCACGCTCGACTCGGCCTTCGCGCCGTTCACGTGCCGGCTCCGGCCGACCGGCCCGGTCTGCACCGGCGAGCGCCACCTCGACACGGGCTGGGTCGCGGTCCCGGACTTCCCGTGCGACGTGACGTTGCACAACAGGTTCGTCTCGGACCGCTGGTCGACCCGCTACTACGACCACGACTACCTCAACTACGACCGGAGCGTGCGCTCGCACGACGTCGACCACTTCAGCACCACACCCGGTGGCCCGGCGACGGCGACGATCACCAGCCACACGCGCTTCTTCGAGCCGTTCGCCGTGCCGGGCGACGACACGACCCGCACGATCGTGACCACCGGCACGATCTGGGACGTCCGTGGCGTCGGTGGCGCCTCGCTGTTCCGGACTGTGGGAACGCTGGTCGAGCCACCCGGGGAGGTCGGCACCTTCACCGGGCACGTCACCCGCGACGGCGTCACCACGCGCTACGAGGACGCGCCGCTCGACGAGGCGAGCCCCGAGGGCGAGCTCTTCGGGGCCGTGTGCCGGGCCGCGACGGGAGGCTGACCCACCGGATTGGTCGTGCGCGGCACACGTCTGGCAGAATCCCTGCTCGTGTCCTGCGCGCCCGGACCCTCTCATCCGAGCGACGCAGCGCCCTTCGAGTGACCGGACCCGGTGGCCCCACCTGGCGAGGGTCTCTCACCCACGACAATTTCTGAGGAGACACCACAAACGTGGCCGTCAAGATTCGCTTGAAGCGCCTGGGCAAGATCCGGGTGCCGCAGTACCGCATCGTCGTCGTCGACTCCCGCAAGAAGCGCGACGGCAAGGTCCTCGAGGAGATCGGCAAGTACCACCCGAAGGAGGAGCCGTCGCTCATCGACGTCGTCTCCGACCGGGCCCAGTACTGGCTCGGCGTGGGCGCCCAGCCCTCCGAGGCCGTCGAGGCCATCCTCAAGGTCACCGGTGACTGGCAGAAGTTCAAGGGCCTGCCGGGCGCCGAGGGCACCCTCAAGGTGAAGGAGCCCAAGCGCTCCAAGCTCGACATCTTCAACGAGGCCCTCAAGGAGGCCGCCGCCGAGCCCAAGGGCGCCGCGACGACCACCAAGAAGAAGGCCGAGAAGGTCGAGAAGGCCGAGGAGCCCGCCGCCGCAGCCGAGGCTCCGGCCGAGGTTCCCGCCTCGGAGACGCCCGAGGGCGCCGCCGACGCCGCGGAGGCCACCGAGACGGTGACCGCCGAGGACGCCGGCAAGAGCGAGGCGTGAGCGACGTGCTGGCCGAGGCTCTCGAGCACCTGGTGCGTGGCATCGTCGACCACCCCGACGACGTCACCGTCCGCGACAAGCAGCTGCGTCGTGGCTCGATCCTCGAGGTCCGGGTGCACCCCGACGACCTCGGCAAGGTGATCGGCCGCAACGGCCGCACCGCGACGGCCTTCCGCACCGTCGTCTCGGCCCTCGCGGGCCGCGGCGGTGCACGGGTCGACTTCGTCGACACCGACCGTCGTCGCTGACACGTACAGCCTGACGCGGCGGGCGTCACCCCACTGGGGTGGCGCCCGTCTCGCATTTCCGAAGCCGACCGGCCGGGACGTCGGCTTCCCCGGGTACCCGGGGAAGCTCGAGCCTCCAGTGCGAAGTTTCGGGGGTGAGGCTCCAGTTTCCCCGGGTACCCGGGGATCGCGACCAGGGCGATAACCTCGGCCCCGTGAGCGAGGACATCGAGGTCGTGGTCGGGCGGATCGGCAAGCCCCACGGCATCCGCGGCGAGGTCACCCTCGACGTACGCACCGACGAGCCCGAGCGGCGCTTCGCCCCCGGTACGACGCTGCGCGCGGAGGCGCCCGCGGGGGCCGATCGCCGCCCGGCGAGCCTGACGGTGGCGCGGGCGCGGTGGCACCAGAGCACCCTGCTCGTCACCTTCGAGGAGATCGCCGACCGCAACGCCGCCGAGGCCGCGCGCGGCACCGTGCTGCACGCCACGATCGCCCACGACGAAGTGCCCGAGGACCCCGAGGAGTACTACGACCACCAGCTCGTCGGGCTCGCTGTGGTCGACCTCGACGGCACACCGCTGGGCGAGTTGAAGGCCGTCGTGCACGGCTCCGCGCAGGACCTGCTGACCGTGCGCACGCCCGACGGCCGCGACACCCTCGTGCCGTTCGTCGCGGCGCTCGTCCCCGAGGTGGACCTCGACGCCGGTCGCGTCGTCGTCGCCGACCGGCCGGGCCTCGTCTCGCCGTTCCCCGAGGACGCCGAGGACGCCGGGGACGCGGACCAGCCGTGAGGATCGACGTCGTCACGATCTTCCCCGACTACCTCGCGCCCCTGGAGCTGAGCCTGCCCGGCAAGGCCCGCGAGAAGGGTCTGCTCGACGTCGCCGTCCACGACCTGCGCCAGTGGACGACCGACCGCCACCACACCGTCGACGACACCCCCTACGGCGGCGGCGCCGGGATGGTCATGAAGCCCGAGCCGTGGGGGCAGGCGCTCGACGCCGTCGCACACGGCGCGACGATCATCTTCACCACGCCGAGCGGCCAGCCCTTCACCCAGCAGGTCGCACAGGAGCTGAGCGGGCACGAGCACCTGGTGTTCGCCTGCGGTCGCTACGAGGGCATCGACCAGCGTGTCATCGAGCACGCCGCCACCGTCGGCACGGTGCGTGAGATCTCCCTCGGCGACTACGTCCTCAACGGCGGCGAGGTTGCCGCACTGGCGATCACCGAGGCGGTGGTCCGCCTGCTCCCGGGGTTCATGGGCAACGCGGAGTCGCTGGTCGAGGAGTCGCACGCCGACGGCCTGCTCGAGTACCCCGTCTACACCAAGCCCGCCTCCTGGCAGGGGCGCGACGTCCCCGACGTGCTGCTGTCCGGCGACCACGCACGCATCGCGGCATGGCGGCGCGAGCAGGCGCGACGCCGGACCGCGGAGCGCCGGCCCGACCTGTTGCCGGCGACCGGTGTCGTGTCCGGGCTCGGCGACCTCGACGTACGCCCTGCCGTGCCCGCCGACGCGGGTGAGCTCTACACGCTCCAGCGTGCCTGCTGGCTCCAGGAGATGGAGGCCAACCCCGGCGTGGAGATCCCGGCGCTGCGCGAGTCGCTCGACGACGTACGCCGCGGGTTGGGGGAGTGGACGGTGCGGGTCGTCCGCGAGCCGTCCTCGGGCCGGCTGGTCGGCGCGGTCCGCGGCCGGCTGGACCGCCACGGCGAGTGGGACATCGGCCGGATCATGGTCGCCCCCGACCTGCAGGGTCGCGGTCTCGGACGGGCCCTGCTCGAGCTCGTGGAGGCCCTGGCGCCGGCGGAGGTCACGACGTACGTCCTCTTCACGGGGGCGGGCTCGGCCGACAACCTGCGGATGTACAAGAAGGCCGGCTTCCGGCTGCGTCCGGACCGGAAGGCGCCGCCGGGCGCCGTCGTGCTCACGAAGCGGGCGGACCGGCGGATTTCACGCTGAGTGCCCGCTCTGGCAGACTTCTGCACTGGTCCGCTCGAGGCCAGGGTCGCCCGGACGCATCGCACAGGTGCACCGCCCCGGGGTCCCGCCGCACCGCACCTGCCACAGGGGGCGCACCGGCCGGCCAGCTCGGGCACCAACCGACACCCATCACCACCTTCATCCGCGGTTGACCTGTGGCACTCGCGAGGAGCAGTCATGACCAACGTCATCGCCGATCTCGGCAACACCCTCAAGCGTGACGACGTCCCGGACTTCCGCGCCGGCGACACCGTCAAGGTCCACGTGAAGGTCATCGAGGGCAGCCGCTCGCGTGTCCAGGTCTTCCAGGGCGTCGTGATCCGCGTCCACGGCTCCGGCATCGGCCGCACCTTCACCGTCCGCAAGGTCTCCTTCGGCGTCGGCGTCGAGCGCACCTTCCCGCTGAACTCCCCGATCTTCGAGCAGATCGAGGTCGTCACCCGCGGCGACGTGCGTCGCGCCAAGCTCTACTACCTGCGCAACCTGCGCGGCAAGGCTGCCAAGATCAAGGAGCGCCGCGAGGCGTGATCCACCGGACCCGCGCCGCGAGGCGTGAGTTCGACCAGGGACTGGTTAGTCTCTGCGCGTGACTTCTGATGACCGCGGTTCTTCGTCCATCTCCACGGACGAGGGATCGCGGTCCTCGCGTTCGGGGGACGACGTGAGCCGCCCGAAGGGCAAGACGAAGCGCAAGCAGCTCCCGCTCTGGCAGGAGACGATCCTGCTGCTCGGCGTCGCGCTCGTGCTCGCCATCGTGATCAAGACGTTCTTCGTCCAGGCGTTCTACATCCCGTCGGAGTCGATGGAGCCGGGCCTGATCCTCAACGACCGGATCCTCATCCAGAAGGTCTCCTACTGGGGCGACGACGGGCCCGAGCGCGGCGACGTGGTCGTCTTCAAGGACCCGGGCGGCTGGCTCAGCCCGGTGGACTCGGCAGGTCCCAGCAACCCCGTCGCGCAGGCGATGGCCAAGGTGGGGCTCTACCCCACGGGCGGGCACCTGGTGAAGCGCGTCATCGGCGTCGCGGGCGACACGATCGTGTGCTGCGACAAGCAGGGCCGGCTCTCCGTCAACGGGCAGCCGCTGGTGGAGTCCGACTACGTCAAGCGCATGGGCGCGGCGTGCAACGGCCCGATGCCGACCAACGGCGCCTGCGACGAGCAGTGGAAGGTCGGCCCCATCCCCGAGGGCCACATCTTCGTGATGGGCGACAACCGCTCCCGCTCGGCCGACTCCTCCCAGCACATGTGCCGCACCGACGAGACCGAGTGCGTGCCGGGCGACGAGTTCGTCCCGGTGGACCTCGTCGTGGGCAAGGTCTTCGTCCTGCTCTGGCCCGCCGACCGCTTCCGCTGGAACACCCGTCCGGCCACGTTCGAGGACGTGCCGGACCCGTCCCCGTGACCTCGGTCGTGGAGCCGGCGTCCCTCCCCGTCCCGCTGCCCTCCGCGAGCGGCGTGACCGTACGCCGTGACGCGGGCCTCTACGGCTACGAGCGCGCCCTGCGCCGGGCCGGGCTCGACCCGATCGCGGGCGTCGACGAGGCCGGTCGCGGTGCCTGCGCCGGACCCCTCGTGGCGGGTGCCGTCGTGCTGCCGCCGGGCAGGGCCGGCATCGTCCCCGGCCTGGCCGACAGCAAGCTGCTGACCGAGGCCGCCCGCGAGCGGGTCTACGCCCAGGTCCTGCGGCGAGCGCTGGCCTGGTCGGTCGTGGTGATCGACTCCGAGGAGTGTGACCGGCTCGGCATGCACGTCGCCAACCTCGAGGCCCTGCGACGCGCGGTGGCGCGGCTCGGGACGCGGCCGTCGTACGTCCTCACCGACGGCTTCCCGGTCGACGGGCTGGGGGTGCCCGGCCTCGCCGTGTGGAAGGGCGACCGGGTCGCCGCGTGCATCGCCGCCGCCTCCGTGGTGGCCAAGGTGACCCGCGACCGGCTGATGGTCGAGCTCGACCGGACGTGGCCCGACTACGACTTCAAGACGCACAAGGGCTACATCACCTCCGACCACGAGGCCGCCCTCTCCGCGCACGGACCCTCGCCCGTGCACCGGATGCGCTTCGTCAACGTACGGCGCGCGGCCGGGCTGGAGCCGGCGCCGGAGCCGGCTCAGGACACGGCCACTAGTGTCGGGTCAGAGCATCCGGGGCAGCCGGGAGGGCCGGGCACGACGGGGCTCGACACGACGTTCGACATCACGGAGGAGGACGCATGAGCGCCGAGGAGCTCGAGAAGTACGAGACCGAGATGGAGCTCACCCTCTATCGCGAGTACCGCGACGTGGTGGGCATCTTCAAGTACGTCGTCGAGACCGACCGCCGCTTCTACCTCTGCAACCAGGTCGACGTGAAGGCCCGCTCCGAGAGCGGCGACGTGTTCTTCGAGGTGTCGATGACCGACGCCTGGGTCTGGGACATGTACCGGCCCGCGCGCTTCGCCAAGAACGTCAAGGTGCTGACCTTCAAGGACGTCAACGTCGAGGAGCTCGCGCCCCAGGAGATCGACCCGCCGAAGGACTGACCCGGCCCGTCGTCTCACTGTGGTTTCCCCGCATATGCGGGGAAACCCAGACATATGGACCTTTGCAGGGGCCCGGAAGTTCGCGACTCGCACACGAAGTCGCGACCCCGGAGTCGATGGCCATTGCTGTTTCGCCGACCCGCCGGGCGCGCGACACGACGCGGAAGGTGGCCACCAACCCTCCACAGCAGCTCCGATCCGCGCGCCGTCCACAGGTGCGAGTGCGTTCTGCGCGCGACCGTCAGTACGCCGCGGTGTGCTGGTGCCTTCCCGATCCTGCTCGACCGGAAGGCACCCACGATGGCCCGACCCGCTGCCCCCTTCGTCCCCGACCCCGCAGCCGCGCGCAAGCGGCGGCTCGGTGAGCGCGGCGAGACGATCGCGGCCCGCCACCTGACCCGGTGCGGCATGGTCCTCCTCGACCGCAACTGGCGCTGCGACGCCGGCGAGATCGACCTCGTGCTGCGCGACGGTCACGTCCTCGTCATCTGCGAGGTCAAGACCCGCACCTCGATCGACTACGGCGCCCCGCTCGAGGCGATCGACCGGCGCAAGGTCGACCGGCTCCGGCGGCTGGCCGCCCGGTGGCTGCGCGTCCACGACTGCCACCCCGAGGACGTCCGGATCGACATGGTCGGCGTGCTGGCGCCACCCGGGCGGCCGGTCGAGGTCGAGCACGTCGAGGGGGTCGGCTGATGGCCTTCGCGACCGCGCGGTCCCTCGCGCTCAGGGGAGCGGACGGGCACGTCATCGACGTCCAGGTCGACGTCTCGCCGGGGCTCGTCGGCACGACCATCATCGGCCGGGTCGACAAGGGCCTCTCGGAGGCTCGCGACCGGGTGCGGATGGCGATCAACAACGACTGCGCGCGCTGGCCCGCCACCAAGCGGGTGACGATCCTGCTCGCCCCGGCCGACCTCCCGAAGGGCGGCACCCACTACGACCTGGCGATCGCCGTCGCGGTGATGGCCGCCGACAAGCAGCACAAGGACCTGACGCCCGACCTGCTCGCCGGATGGGCGTTCATCGGCGAGCTCTCCGTCTCCGGCGGCCTGCGTCCGGTCCCGGGGGTGCTCCCGATGGTCATCGCGGCCGCCGCCCACGGGATCACGAGGGTCTTCGTGCCCGAGCCGCAGGCCGCCGAGGCCGCGCTGGTGCCCGGGATGACGGTCTTCGGCGTCCGCTCGCTCGCCCAGGTCTCCGCCGTCCTGCGCGGGGCGGAGGTGCCGGAGGCGCCTCCCGTGGTCGGCCCGTCCGCGAGCCCGCTGGCGACCTGGCGCGGGGACGACCGGCTGTCCGACCTCGACCTGACCGATCTCGACGGCCTCGACGACGTCCGCTACGCCGTGGAGGTGGCGGCCGCGGGCGGTCACCCGCTGATGCTGATCGGCCCGCGCGGCACCGGCAAGACCTCGATCGCCGAGCGGATCCCCACGATCCTTCCCGACCTGAGCACCGAGCAGGCGCTCGAGGTGACAGCTCTCCACTCGGTCGCCGGGCTGCTTCCCGAGGGGAGCGGCCTGCTGCGCCGTCCGCCGTGGTTCGCCCCGCACCACTCGGCCACCGCCGCGAGCGTGCTCGGCGGCGGCACGGGGCGGGTGCGCCCCGGACAGGTGAGCCTGGCGCACCACGGGGTCCTGTTCCTCGACGAGTTCCCGCACTTCCGCTCCGACGTCATCGAGGCCATGCGCCAGCCCCTGGAGTCGGGGGAGGTGACGATCGCCCGGGGCGAGGAGGCCGCGACCTACCCGGCCCGGTCCCTCGTGGTGCTGGCCGCGAACCCCTGCCCGTGCGGCAACTTCCACGGCCAGTCGGGCGGCGCCTGCGAGTGCTCGGACGTCCAGCGCGCCCACTACCGGCGCAAGCTCAGCGGGCCCATCCTCGACCGCGTCGACATCTGGATGGAGGTCCGCCCGCAGCGACGTGGCCGCACCGGCTCGTGGCGGCCCGCGCCCGAGTCCTCGGCCGACGTCAGGGCCCGCGTCGCGGACGCACGCGAGCGACAGGCCCGCCGCTACCAGGACTGCTCGTGGCAGCTCAACGCCTCGTGCCCGGGGGCCGCGCTCGCCGAGCGCTGGCCGCTGGACCCCGAGGCGCAGCGGCTGGTCGATGCCGAGCTGTCCGCCGGCATGCTCAGCCGACGCGGCATGACCAGGGTGCAGCGGCTCTCCTGGACGGTCGCGGACTGTGTCGGTGTCTCGCGTCCCGGGCCCCGCGAGGCGGAGATCGCCCTCGCGCTGCGCTCGGACGACTCGGCGCGCAGCCTCCCCGCCCGCGTCGTCGCGGTGACGGCGTCATGAGCACCCCCGTCGTGCCCGTCCCCGAGGCCGAGCGCCTGGCCCGGGTCGTGCTCAGCTGCGGTGTCGAGCCCGGCGACGGCACGACCTCCTCGCTGGTGCTGCAGATGGGCGCCGTCCGAGCCCTCGAGCAGACCCTGGTGGCGACGAGCGACACCGGGATCGCCGAGCGGCTGGCCGAGCGACTGTCCGAGGTCGACCCGGAGCGCATCCTCGACCAGGCCGCGAGGTGTGGCATCCGGTTCCTCGTCCCGGGCGATGACGAGTGGCCGACAGGTCTCGACGACCTCGACGAGGCCATCACCGAGGAAGGCTTCGGTGGCACCCCGCCGGGCCTCTGGGTCAAGGGCCCGATGCCGCTCACCGAGCTCGCCACCTCGGTCGCAGTGGTGGGGTCACGGGCCGCCTCGGTCTACGGCGTGGAGATGACCCGCGCGATCTGTGGGCACCTCGCGCTGACGGGGGTGCCGGTGGTGTCCGGTGGCGCGTTGGGCATCGACTTCGAGGCGCATGACTCCGCCCTGGTCGCGGCAGGAGTCACCGCGGCGGTCCTCGCGTGCGGGGTCGACCGGGTCTATCCCGCACACAACCGACTCCTCCTGCAGCACCTCGCGGCCGAGTTCGCCGTGGTCTCGGAGCAGCCGCCCGGGTCCGCGCCCACGCGGCCGAGGTTCCTCGCGCGCAACCGCCTGATCGCGGCCATGACCAGCGGAACGGTGGTCGTCGAGGCAGCCCTGCGCAGCGGTGCGCTCAACACCGCCGGATGGGCAGAGCGCATGAGCCGGCCGGTGATGTGCGTGCCCGGCCCGGTGACCAGCTACACCTCGCAGGGGGTCAACAACTTCCTCCGCGAGGGGCGCGGCACGGTCGTCACCCGCGGAGAGGAGGTCCTGGAGCTCATCGGCGCCGCGGGTGAGCACCTGCTCGAGGCGCCGCGCGGCGAGGAGCGCGCCCGCGACGGGCTGACCCCCATCGAGAAGCAGGTGGTGGAGTGGGTGCCGGTGGGGGAGCACGCCCCGGTCGACTCGATCGCGCGACTGTGCGGGCTCCACATCCGCTCGACCGAGCGCGCGCTCCGCCGGCTGATGGACAAGGGCTTCGTCCGGCTCACCGAGGAGGGGTGGCGACTCGCGCCTGACGTGTGAGGCGCCTCCGCGCGCCTAGGCTTCGGGGGTGGGCGAAGCGGAGGCCGGGGAGCAGGCGGAGGAGCAGGCGGAGGAGCAGGCCGGCCTCCCCGAGCCGATGGTGCGCCTGCTCGGTGACTACGAGCGCCACCTGGTCTCCGAGCGCGACCTGGCGCCGCACACGGTCCGCGCCTACCTCGGCGACATCTCCAGCCTGCTCGACCACTGCGTCCGACTCGGGCTCGTCGACGTCACCGAGCTCGACCTGCGCACGCTCCGCAGCTGGCTGGCCAGGTTGCAGACGACGGGACGCAGTCGTACGACGATCGCCCGGCGTGCCACCGCGGCGCGCGTGTTCACCGCGTGGCTCCACCGCACCGGACGCCTGCCCACCGACCCCGGCGCGGCGCTGGGTTCGCCCAAGAAGCACAAGACGCTGCCGCCGGTGCTGCGCGCCGACGAGGCCGAGGCGCTGATCCGCTCCGCCGCCGAGCTCGCCGACGACGGAACGCCGGTGGGGGTTCGCGACGTGGCGATGCTCGAGCTGCTCTACGCGACCGGCATCCGGGTGGGGGAGCTGGTCGGCCTCGACATCGACGACGTCGACGACGAGCGCCGGGTCGTCCGGGTCTTCGGCAAGGGACGCAAGGAGCGCTCCGTGCCCTACGGCACTCCCGCCGGTCGTGCCCTCGATCGCTGGCTCGCCTCCGGTCGTCCGGCGCTGCGCATCCAGGGCTCCGGGCCGGCGCTGTTCCTCGGCGTGCGCGGCCGGCGCATCGACCAGCGTGCCGTCCGCGACCTCGTGCACCGGCGCATCGCCGACGTGCCCGGCGCCCCGGACATCGGCCCGCACGGCCTGCGGCACACCGCGGCCACCCACCTGCTCGAGGGTGGCGCGGACCTGCGGTCGGTGCAGGAGCTGCTCGGCCACGCCTCCCTCGCGACGACGCAGCTCTACACCCACGTCACGACCGACCGGCTCCGACGGGCCTACCAGCAGGCCCACCCACGCGCCTGAACCACCCCGCCGGCGGCGGATCCGTCATCCGAACCCGAACCCATCGGTGCGCTTTCGTATGACGGACGTGCAGGGGCGCCGGAGACCCCCTGATCAGACCAGGAAGTCGACCGGCGGACGCCAGCGCTCGAGCGGGGGAGTCCAGGGCAGCCGGAGCGTCACCGGCTCGTCGCGCCACAACGGCAGCAGGCGGACCGGCCCGCCGCCGACCAGCGTGAGCGGGTCGACGTACGTCTCGCCCTCGATCAGCCCCCAGTGCAGGCACGTGTCGGGGAAGCAGTGGCCGTCGACCGTCACGAGCCGGCCGAGCACGTCGCCGGCCGTCACCTGCTGGCCGGGCTCGACGGTCGCCACCACCGGCTCGTAGGTCGTACGTCGTCCGCCGTGCAGCACGGTCACGACCGGCTTCCCGCCGATGGAGCCGGCAAACCCCACGGTCCCCTCGAGCGCGGCCAGCACCGGCTGGCCGGGGCTCCCGGCCAGGTCCACCCCCCGGTGCCCCGCGGAGTAGGGCCCGGGCGGCCGCTCGAAGGGGCGTACGACGTCGGGCTCGGGAAGGAGCGGCCACACCCCGCGCGGCTCCTCCCGACCCGCGTGCACCGGGCCGGACACACCGAGCAGCAGGCCCAGCACAAGTCCGGACAGGACGACGGGGAGAGCTCTCATCCGGCGATCCTGGCCACGACGGACCGGCCCGGACCACCGCCGCCGACCACGCCTGTGGAGGGCGTCGCAGGCACACTGGTTGTGGACGTTCGCCGGCCCACGTTTCCACGCTCAGCGCACGCTCAGCGGCAGTGCGCGCAGCGATTCGCCCCAGAGGATGCTCTGGCCTACGATGTCCGGAGCAGTCCTCCCGGACTGACTTCGCACGCTCGCAGACCGCGTCGGAATGCATCCCTGGTTCCGGACCACCCGTGGGCGTCGGTCCTCAGTTCCGCACCACCAGGCTCGTCCAGGTGCGCGGATCGGACCGGCGTGTGGGCGTCAGGGCACCGGACACCCGTCAGGTGCAGCAACTGAAAACAACAGGAGCCACGCTCCCGGCCCCACCTGCCGAAGGTCGGGCACATCGGTGAGCGTCCTCCGCTAAAACAGGAGAACCCATGGCAGTCGTCACCATGCGCCAGCTGCTCGAGAGCGGCGTCCACTTCGGTCACCAGACCCGTCGCTGGAACCCCAAGATGAAGCGCTTCATCATGACCGAGCGCAACGGCATCTACATCATCGACCTGCAGCAGTCGCTCGCCTACATCGACCGGTCCTACGCCTTCGTCAAGGAGACCGTCGCCAAGGGCGGTGTCGTGATGTTCGTCGGCACCAAGAAGCAGGCCCAGGAGGCCATCGCCGAGCAGGCGACGCGCGTCGGGATGCCCTACGTCAACCAGCGTTGGCTCGGCGGCATGCTCACCAACTTCCAGACCGTGCACCAGCGGATCAACCGCCTCAAGGAGCTCGACGACGTCGACTTCGACACCGTTGCCGGCTCGGGTCGCACCAAGAAGGAGCTCCTGCAGATGAAGCGGGAGCACGCCAAGCTCGAGAAGACCCTCGGCGGCATCCGCGAGATGTCGAAGGTCCCCTCCGCGGTGTGGATCGTCGACACCAACAAGGAGCACCTGGCCGTCGAGGAGGCGCGCAAGCTGCGGATCCCGATCATCGGCATCCTCGACTCCAACTGCGACCCCGACCTCGTCGACTTCCCGATCCCGGGCAACGACGACGCCATCCGCGCGGTCGGCCTGCTGACCCGCGTGGTCGCCGACGCCGTGGCCGAGGGCCTCGTCGCGCGTTCGGGCGCCAAGGCGACCGGTGACGAGACCGTCGGCGCCGAGGAGCCGCTGGCCGAGTGGGAGCGCGAGCTCCTCCAGGGTGACGCCGAGAAGACGGCCGCGGCCGCCACCGGCGACGCCACCGCCGAGACCCCCGCCTCCGAGGGCACCGGTGCTGCTGCCGAGGCCCCGCAGGCCGAGGCCGCTGCCGAGGCCGCCACCGAGGCGCCCGCCGCTGCCGAGGCTCCGGCCGAGACCGAGGCGCCCGCCGCTGCCGAGGCCCCCGCCGAGACCGAGGCTCCCGCCGAGACCGAGGCTCCGGCCGAGGCCAAGCAGGACTGATCCGCCGACCGCCGGTCGTGGGCCAGGGCCCGCGACCGGCGCTCAGCGCGTCACACCCCACCCCGCCGGCTCGCACGAGCCGGCCCCCGAACTCAAGGAAGAAGGACCCCCATGGCCGACTTCACCGCCGCCGACGTCAAGAAGCTCCGTGAGCTGACCCAGGCCGGGATGATGGACTGCAAGAAGGCGCTGACCGAGGCGGACGGCGACTTCGACAAGGCCGTCGAGCTGCTGCGCGTCAAGGGCGCCGCCAAGGCCGCCGCCCGTGGCGCCGAGCGCGAGACCGCCGCCGGCCTCGTGGCCACCGCGGGCAACGCGCTGGTCGAGCTCAAGAGCGAGACCGACTTCGTCGCCAAGAACGAGGACTTCATCGCCAAGGCCCAGCAGATCGCCGAGGTCGCCAACGCGGTGAAGGCCACCGACACCGAGGCCCTCAAGGCCGCCGAGCTCGACGGCAAGACCGTCGGCGAGGTCGTCGAGGACCTGGCCATCACCATCGGCGAGAAGATCGAGCTGGGCGAGGTCGCCTACTTCGAGGGCACCACCGTCACCTACATGCACAAGCGTGCCGCCGACCTGCCGCCCGCCGTCGGCGTGCTGGTCGAGTTCGAGGGTGACGAGGCCGCCGCCCGCGGGGCCGCGATGCAGATCGCCGCGATGAAGGCCCAGTACCTCACCCGTGACGAGGTCCCGGCCGACGTCGTGGAGTCCGAGCGCTCCATCGCCGAGCAGAAGACCCGCGAGGAGGGCAAGCCCGAGCAGGCGATCGCCAAGATCGTCGAGGGCCGCCTGGGCGGGTTCTACAAGGAGATCGTCCTGCTCGAGCAGGAGTCGGTCACCGAGTCGAAGAAGAGCGTCAAGGCCGTCCTCGACGCCGCCGGCACCACGGTGAAGCGCTTCGCCCGCTTCGAGGTCGGCGCCTGAGCCACGGCTCATCCGCAGCACCCGACCGGGGCCCGTACGCACGTCGTACGGGCCCCGGTCGCATTTTCCGGGCGGGTGCACTTCCCCACGGGCTCCGGGTTCGACCGGCCGCACACTGGACCGGTAGGTTTCTCGCGACCCACTTGGCGTGCGAAGGGATCGAAGTGACGGCGTACAACCGTGTCCTGCTCAAGCTCTCGGGCGAGGTGTTCGGCGGTGGCGAGGTGGGCCTCGACCTCGACGTCATCAACGCGCTGGCCGGTGAGGTGGCCGAGGTCGCCAAGTCCGGCGTCCAGATCGCGATCGTCGTCGGCGGTGGCAACTTCTTCCGCGGCGCCGAGCTGCAGCAGCGCGGCATGGAGCGGGCACGAGCCGACTACATGGGCATGCTCGGCACCGTCATGAACTGCCTGGCGCTCCAGGACCTCATCGAGAAGCACGGCGTCGAGACGCGCGTGCAGACCGCCATCACGATGGGCCAGGTCGCCGAGCCCTACATCCCGCGCCGGGCGATCCGGCACATGGAGAAGGGGCGCGTGGTGATCTTCGGGGCCGGCGCCGGCATGCCGTTCTTCTCCACCGACACGGTCGCTGCCCAGCGGGCGCTCGAGACCCGCTGCGAGGTCATCCTCATGGGCAAGCAGGGCGTCGACGGGGTCTACGACTCCGACCCCAAGACCAACCCCGACGCGGTGAAGTTCGACCGCCTCACCTACGACGAGTACCTCGCCCGCGACCTCAAGGTCGCCGACGCCACCGGGATCGCCATGGCGCGCGACAACAAGATGGACATGGTCTTCTTCAACCTCTCCACCCCCGGCACGATCGGCCGGGCGGTGCGAGGTGAGAAGATTGGCACGCTGGTGACCAGCGCGTCCTGACCGGGCCGCCCGAGGCGCCCGCACCCCGACGTACGAGGAGAGAGAGCTGCTGTGATCAACGACGTCATGAATGATGCCGACGCCAAGATGGGCAAGTCGGTGGAGGCGACCCGCGAGGACTTCGCCACGATCCGGGCCGGCCGCGCCAACCCGGCGATGTTCGCCAAGATCACGGCCGACTACTACGGCACGCAGACGCCCCTGCAGCAGCTGGCGAGCTTCACCTCCCAGGACGCGCGCACCATCTTGATCCAGCCCTTCGACATCGGTGCCATGGGCGCCATCGAGCGCGCCATCCGCGACTCCGACCTGGGCGTCAACCCCGCCAACGACGGCAAGGTCCTGCGCTGCGTCTTCCCCGAGCTGACCGAGGAGCGCCGCAAGGAGTTCATCAAGCTGGCGAGGGCGAAGGCCGAGGACGGTCGCGTGTCCGTGCGCAACGTGCGTCGCACCGCCAAGCAGGCGCTCGAGAAGCTGGAGAAGGACGGCGAGGTCGGCAAGGACGACGTCACCGGTGCCGAGAAGCGCCTCGACGCGACCACCAAGACCCACACCGACAAGATCGACGAGCTGCTCAAGCACAAGGAAGCAGAGCTGCTCGAGGTCTGAGCGCCCACCGATGACGACACCCGACCCGGCTGTCCCGGACGCGCCCGGGCCGGACGCACCCCCGCCGGTGACCCCGAAGGACCACGGCCGTGCCGGTCGCGACCTGCCGGCCGCCATCGGCTCGGCGGTCGTGCTCGTCGGCCTGATCCTGCTCAGCCTGTTCTTCTGGAAGACGGCCTTCATGGCCGTCGTCGCGATCGCAGTGGCGGTCGCGGTCTGGGAGCTGCACCAGGGCCTGTCCGCCAAGGACGTCGACATCCCCGAGCAGCCGCTGATGCTCGGCGGGGTCGTCATGGTCGTCGTGGCCTACTACTGGGGCGCCCCGGCCCTCGTGACGGCCACCGCGGTCACGGCGCTGGTGATCATGCTGTGGCTCCTGCGCCGTGGCGTCGCCGGCTACGTCAAGAACGCCACCGCGTCGGTCTTCACCCTCGTCTACGTCCCGTTCCTGGCGTCGTTCGTCGCGCTGCTGCTCGGCGAGGGCGGCACCACCCCGGCCTTCGGCCTCGACACCGACGACCTCGGCGTCCGTGGCGTCATCACCTTCATCGCCATCACAGTGGCCTCCGACACCGGCGGCTACATCGCCGGCGTGCTCTTCGGCAAGCACCCGATGGCGCCCGTGATCTCGCCGAAGAAGTCGTGGGAGGGCTTCGCCGGGTCGATGGTCGCGACGATCGCCGTCGGCGTCTGGCTGGTCACGTCGTTCCTCGGCGGCGACTGGTGGGTCGGCGTGATCCTCGGCGTGATCGCCGCGGTGATGGCGACGCTCGGCGACCTGTGCGAATCGGTCATGAAGCGCGACCTCGGCATCAAGGACATGAGCCAGGTCATCCCCGGCCACGGCGGCCTGATGGACCGGCTGGACTCCCTCCTCGCCACGATTGCGCCGATCTGGCTGGTGCTCTACTACCTCGTCTTCTGATGCGCCTGCTCGTCACCGGTGGTCGCACCGGCTACCTCGGCCGGCACGTCGTGGCAGCGGCCGCCGGACACGACGTGGTCGCCGTCGGGTCGGTCGACTGCGACGTCCGTGACCGGGTGGCCGTCGACGCGCTGCTGGACGCCCACCGCCCCGACGCCGTGGTCCACACGGCCTACGTCCAGTCCGACCGGGAGGTCACGGCCAACGGGGCCGCCCACGTCGCGCAGGCGGCGGCTCGGGTCGGGGCTCGGTTCGTGCTGGTCTCCTCGGACGTGGTCTTCGGCGGCCGCCCGGTGCCGTACGACGAGTCGGTGCCGCCCGACCCCGTGTCGGCCTACGGAGCGGCGAAGGTGGAGGCGGAGCGGGCGTCCCTCGGGTCGGGCGCCGACGTCGTGGTCGCCCGCACCTCGCTCATCCTCGGCGACGGCGGGTCCAAGCACGAGCAGCTCTTCCGTTCGCTGGCCCTGGGCGCGGACGGTGTGCTGTTCGAGGACGAGCGCCGCTGCCCGGTGCACGTCGGCGACCTGGCCGCGGCCCTCGTCGAGCTCGCCTCGCACGACGTCCGCGGGGTGCTGCACCTCGGCGGGGGCGACGCGACCAGCCGGCTCGAGCTCGGCCGGCTGGTCGCTCGTCGCGACGGCCTCGACGCCGGGGTGCTGCGCAGCGGACGCCGGGCCGACCTCCCGGACCCGGGACCCGTCGACGTACGCCTCGACTCCACGCGTGCCAGCGACCTGCTGACGACGCGGCTGCGCGGGGCCCGGGAGTTCCTGGCGCCATGACCCTCCACCTGGTCCGGCACGGTCGTCCGGCGATCGTCCCGGGCGTCCCCGCAGCCGAGTGGGAGCTCGACCCCTCGGCGTACGACGACGTGTGGGCGCTGCGCGCCTCCGGTCGGCTGCCGCTGCGGGCGGCATGGTTCGCCTCGGCGGAGCCGAAGGCGCTGCAGACGGCCCAGCTCCTGACCGACACAGAGGTCGGCGTGCTGCCCGACCTGGGCGAGCACGTGCGGTCGGGCGAGTGGCTCGACGACTTCGCCGGCGCCGTGCGCCGCGCCTTCGAGCGTCCCGCCGAGCCGGCAGTCGACGGCTGGGAGCCGCTGGAGGCCTGCCGCGAGCGCGTCGTCCCCGCCGTGCGCCGCGTCCTCGAGGTGCACGGCGACGAGGACGTGGTGCTCGTCGGCCACGGCACCGCCTGGACGCTCGTGGTCGCCGACCTCACCGGGGAGCCTCCGGACCTGGACCGCTGGAGCGCTCTCGCCATGCCCGACCTGATCACCGTGCAGGTGTGAGCAGCACCCCTGCCGGATGTCCCTGTCACCGCGAGCCCACCGGCCGGCCGCGGCCGCCAACGCCTAGGCTGGGGACGTGGAGACCGAACACGTGCAGGAGACGCAGGAGCCGGGCGAGCAGTCCCTCGGCTGGTGGCACCACAGCCACCCGACCTTCGCCGGCATCACGGGCTTCTTCGCCGGGATGCTCTTCGTCACCGCGCTGCCGGGTGCCTTCGTGGGCATCCTGCGCCTGCTGTTCGACTACGAGACCGCCGAGCAGCTCTTCCCGCTCGTGCTCCTCGCCCTGGCACTGCCGATCTTCATGCTGATCAAGCGCAAGACCCGGCGGTTCGCCCAGTTCATGTTCGTCGGCATGGTCGTCACCGCCCTGGTCGTCCTCGGCGTCGCGTCGCTGGTGCTCTACTTCATGGTCGACGGTTGAGGTCCTGCGGTCGCTGAATCGACCCGCTGACCGCAGGGATGGGAGGATCGGGCTGATGTCCGAGCCCAGTGAGCCCATCAAGACCCTGCCCCTCGTCTTCGACGAGCCCCGCGGCCGCAAGAAGCCGCCGCGGCACCTCGCCGACCTCGACGAGGCCGGCCGCAAGGCGCTCCTCGAGGAGATGGGCCTTCCGGGCTTCCGCGCCAAGCAGCTCTCCACCCACTACTTCGGGCGGCTCGTCGACGACCCGGAGGAGATGACGGACCTGCCGGCCGGCCAGCGCGACGACCTGGTCTCGGCGCTGCTGCCCGACCTGATGACGCCGCTGCGCACGATGGAGGCCGACAAGGGCACCACCCGCAAGACGCTGTGGAAGCTCTTCGACGGCGCTCTGGTCGAGTCGGTGCTGATGCGCTACCCCGACCGCGCCACCGTGTGCGTGTCCAGCCAGGCCGGCTGCGGCATGGCGTGCCCGTTCTGCGCGACCGGCATGGGCGGCCTCCAGCGCAACATGTCGACCGCCGAGATCGTCGAGCAGGTCGTCGCCGGCGCCCGCTCGATGGCCCGCGGCGAGGTGCCCGGCGGCCCCGGTCGCGTCTCCAACGTGGTCTTCATGGGCATGGGTGAGCCGCTCGCCAACTACAAGGCCGTCGTCGGTGCCGTGCGCCGCCTCACCGACCCGTCGCCGGCGGGCCTGGGCATGAGCGCCCGCGGCGTCACCGTCTCCACCGTCGGCCTGGTGCCGCGGATCAACCAGCTCGCCGACGAGGGCATCCCGGTCACGCTCGCGCTGAGCCTGCACGCGCCCGACGACGAGCTGCGCAACGAGCTGGTGCCGATCAACACCCGCTTCTCGGTCGCCGAGACGGTCGAGGCTGCGTGGAACTACGCCGCGAAGACCAAGCGTCGCGTCTCCATCGAGTACGCCATGATGCGAGGCATCAACGACCAGGCCGAGCGCGCCGACCTGCTGGGCGACGTGCTCAACTCGTACGGCGACTGGGGCTGGGTGCACGTCAACCTGATCCCGCTCAACCCCATCGAGGGCTCGAAGTGGACCGCCTCCGACCCGGCCGACGAGCGGGAGTTCGTCCGCCGCCTGGAGGCGAAGGGCATCCCGACGACGGTCCGCGACACCCGCGGCCGCGAGATCGACGGCGCCTGCGGCCAGCTCGCCGCCAAGGAGTAGGTCAGGAGACAGGCGGCAACCCGAGGCGTCGGGGACCGTTCACGTGTCGTCCGCATCAGCACCACGAGCCGTTGCGGCCTGCTTCCTAGCGTCCGGGCCATGGACCTGCTGCAGAGGCGGCGTCTCAGCCGCCCCGCCCCCGCCGACGTCGTTCCGCTCCCTCGACCCACGACGGACCGCCTCCGGGTGCTCGTCGTCACCGAGTCCTTCCTCCCTCAGGTCAACGGCGTCACCAACTCGGTGCGACGCGTGCTCGAGCACCTCGCGGCCGAGGGCCACGACGCCGAGCTGATCGCGCCGACCGGGCCGGCGACCTACGCCGGGTTCCCGGTCACCCACGCCCGCGGCGCCAGCCTGCCGTTCTACGCCGAGTTCCGCATCGGCCTCGAGACCCGCCGCCGGCTCCGCGCCGCGATGGTGCGCTTCCGCCCCGACGTCGTGCACATCGCGTCCCCGGCGACGCTGGGGTTCCAGGCCGCGAAGGCCGCGCGGTCGCTCGGCATCCCGACCGTGGCGATCTACCAGACCGACCTCGTCGGCTTCGCCGATCGGTACGCCGTGCCCGGGGGAGCACGGGCCATGGAGTCGCTCACCCGCCGGATCCACCTCGGCGTCGACCGCACGCTGGCGCCGTCGCGGGCGAGCATCGACCAGCTCACGCGCCTCGGCGTCGCCGACGTGGCGCGCTGGCCGAGGGGAGTGGACCAGGTGCTCTTCGCCCCGGAGCGGCGCGACGAGGCGCTGCACGCCGCGCTCGCCCCGCGCGGCGAGCTGCTCGTCGGGTACGTCGGCCGGCTGGCGCCCGAGAAGGAGCTCGAGCTGCTCGCCGACGTCGAGCGGCTCCCGGGCGTGCGCCTCGTGCTGGTCGGGGGCGGCCCCGAGGAGGCCCGCCTCCGGGCGCTGCTGCCCGGTGCCGCGTTCCTCGGGGTGCTGCACGGCGACGACCTCGCGGCGGCGTACGCGACGCTCGACGTCTTCGTGCACACCGGCCGGCACGAGACCTACTGCCAGTCCGCGCAGGAGGCGCTGGCGAGCGGGGTGCCCGTGGTCGCGCCGCGTGCCGGGGGCCCGATCGACGTCGTGGACGACACCGTCGCCGGCTACCTCTACGAGCCCGGCGACGCCGAGGAGCTGGTCGCCCACGTGGAGCGGCTCGTCGACCGACCGTTGCTGCGAGCACGGATGGGGCGTGCGGCCCGCCTCAGCGTGCGCGACCGGACCTGGCAGGCGGTCAACGACCTCCTGGTCAGCCACTACCGCGACGTCAGCGCACCCGCGTCCAGTCGTCGGCGGGCCGGCTGAGCACCTCGCCCACCTCCTCGAGGGAGTCGACGAGGTGGACGTGCGGCTCCATGGCACGCCCGCGGGCCATCGCCTCCAGCAGCGGCCAGGCCGGCAGCTCCTCGGTCCAGTGGCGGCGCCCGACCAGCACCATCGGGGCGAGCGAGGTCTCGTCCGCGTAGTAGTTCTCGCAGGCGTCCTGGAAGATCTCCTGCACGGTGCCGCCCGCGCCGGGCAGGAAGACGATCCCGGCGTTGCAGACCTCCAGCAGGATCGACTCGCGGGTGGCGTTGCGGAAGTACTTGGCGATCGAGGTGGCGAATGGGTTGGGCGGCTCGTGGCCGTAGTGCCAGGTCGGGATACCGAGCGACTCACGCCCGTCCTCCACCGTGTCGAGCACACCGAAGGCGGCCCTCGCCCAGGCGCCGATGTCGGGCCGGAACGACGGCACCTGCGACAGCTCGGCGAGCGCGGCGTCGAGGTCGGCGGGGAGGAAGGCGCCGAGGTTGGCCGCCTCCATGGCGCCCGGCCCCCCGCCGGTGGCGACGGTGAGGTGGCCGCCGAGCTCGTGTCCGAGGCGGGCCGCGTCGGCGTACGCCTCGCTCCCGCGCTCCAGCGCGTGCCCGCCCATCACGCCGACGATCGACCGTCCGGCGACCCAGGCCGTCAGCGCCTCGTCGATGGCGTGGTCGTGCAGGGTCATCGCGAGCGCGTCGTCGGTGTCGTTGGGCATCTTGGACCAGGCGTAGGCCCGGGCGTCGAGCGAGTCGCGGTAGTGGGGAGTGTCGTAGAGCTCGCGCGGCGAGTAGAGCTCGGCCCGGTAGGGGTCGACGGGCGTGTGCGGGATGGTCGGCAGCACGACCCCGCCGGCACGTCGTACGGCGTCGGCGTCACCGTCGGCGAACGTGCAGCCGAGGAACAACGCCTGTGCCACCGAGCCGCGCAGGAGCTGGTCGACGCGGTCGGTCAGGTCGAGACGGACCAGGCGCCAGCCGCCCATGTCGTGCGCGCCGTGGGCCAGGCGCCGGTCGAGCTCCTCGAGCGTGGTGACGTCGACGACGCGTCCGCGGGTCCTCTGCACGGGGCCAACCTATGCGCCTGCGCCGCGTCAGATCTCGATACAGCGCTGACGCGGCTTCGTCCCTCAGCCGCGGCGCCACTCGATCTGGCCGGGCCCACGCGCCGGCCTCGTGCCTCGGTCGTCGCTGCCCGTCTCAGAACGCGTGTGCCATGAGGTCGCCGAACAGCTCCTGCTCGTCGACCTCGAGCCCCCGCGAGCGGAACCAGGCGCACATGTTGGCGCAGTCGCGCAGGAGGAAGTCCATCCCGCGCGGGTTGCCGACCAGGTCCACCATCTGCGGCAGGTCGATGATGACGAGCCGCTCGCCCGCGGCGAGGGTGTTGTAGGGCGACAGGTCGCCGTGCACCAGTCCGGCCTGCACGAGCACGCCGAGCGCGTCGCGCAGCTGGTCGTAGTAGGCCTCGACCAGCTCGCGCTCGGGACGGACCTGGGCGACGCGGGGTGCGGTGTCGGTCACGCCGGCGACGGTGACGGTGATCCACTCCATCATGATCTCGGTCTCGTCGATCTGGACGGGGTAGGGGACCGGCAGCCCGAGCTCCCAGCACCGGCGCAGCGCGCTCCACTCCGAGACCGCCCACTCGCCTGCGGCGACCTGCTTGCCCCAGGTGGACTTGCGCTTGAGGGCGCGGTTGTCACGCGAGCGCTTCATCGACCGGCCCTCGGTGTAGGAGGCGGCGCGGTGGAACGTGCGGTGGTCGGTGTCGCGGTAGCGCTTGGCGGCCATCACGACGGCCGTCTCCGGCCGGTGCGGGTCCTCACGCTCGACGAGGAAGACATCGGCCTCCTTGCCGGTCTTGAGGACGCCGAGCTCGGTGTCGATCGCGCCGCTGGAGACCACGACCCAGTCGGGTCGCGGCTCGGGACCCTTCATGAGTGCTTCGAGGTCCTCCCAGCGGGACCATCGTTGACCGTCGCCGAGCTCGTCGGCGTACGTGTCGTAGGTGAAGACGAACGACTCGTCGATCCCCTCGAGGGGCGAACGGTCGTCAGGCCGGAGGAAGTCCTCCGGGAAGTGCGGTTCTGTGTGCGTCAACGCGGGTGCTCCGTGAGTGCGAGAGGTGGTCGGCGGGCAGGCCGAGGACAGTGATGGACATGTCACGACTCCTCTCGGACGGGGGCACGGGCTGACTCTGCAGCACGTGGTGTGGCGGATCGCCGGGACCATGGTGGGTCACCCGACGGCGCCCCGGCAACGGGATTAACGCGCTAGGTTCCACGGGTGAGCATGCGATCCCTCTCGAGGCCCCTCCTGGCGCTCGGCCTGTCCGGGGCGATGACAGTCGGGCTGACCAGCGCCTCCGCGACGGCCGAGTCCTCGCTCGTCGCCCCAGCTGCCGCCGACGGTGCCTCGGGGATCGGTGATCCCTACTGGCCGCTCGACGGCAACGGCGGCATCGACGTGACGTCGTACGCCGTCGCCAACCGCTACGGCCTCGCGAGCAAGCGGCTCAGCGGGCGCACGAAGGTGCGGCTGGTCGCGACGAGCGACCTCTCGAGCTTCTCCCTCGACTTCCTGCTGAAGGTCGACAAGGTGACCGTCGACGGCGCCCGGGCCACCTTCGCCAGGTCCGACGGCGGGCACGAGCTGCGGATCACCCCGGCCGCCCCGCTCGCGGCGGGCTCGGCGCACACCGTCGTGGTGACCTACGACGACCACCCCGCCGAGCGTGCCTATGCCGGCCAGCGCAACTGGCTGGCGAACAAGCGCGAGGTGGTCACGATGAACGAGCCGCACATGGCGCCGTGGTGGTTCCCCGCCAACGACCACCCGCGCGACAAGGCCGTGGTCGACGTGCGGATCACCGTGCCCCACGGCCGCGAGGTGATCTCCAACGGCGAGCTCAAGGGCCGCCGGGTCGGCAAGCGGTCGACGACCTGGCACTGGCGCGCCGACGAGCCGATGGCGCCCTACCTGGCGTTCTTCGCCGCCGGTGACTTCACCATCGCCCGTGGCAAGCGCGGAGGACTGCCCTGGCTGGTCGCGGTCTCGCAGGGGCTCAGCGAGGGCGACCAGCGGGCCAGCATGCGGCTGATGAAGAAGACCCCTGCGGTCATCGCCGGGCTGGAGAAGGACCTCGGCGACTACCCCTTCTCCGTGGTGGGCGGCCTCACGACCTCGCTCAACCCGGGCTTCGCGCTCGAGAACCAGACGCGCCCGACCTACCCCGCGGTCGGCGGCAGCTACACCAGCCTCGTGGTCCACGAGCTCTCGCACCAGTGGTTCGGTGACGACATCGCCGTGCAGGGCTGGCGTGACATCTGGCTCAACGAGGGCTTCGCCAGCTTCATGGAGTGGCGCTGGGACGAGACCCACGGTGGTCGCTCGGGTGCCGCGATCCTGCGCAGCTACTACGACGACGTGAGCGAGCAGGCGGACTTCTGGCAGGTCGTCGTCGCCGATCCCGGCTCCGCCAAGGTGTTCGACTCAGCGATCTACGGCCGCGGGGCGATGACCCTGCAGGCGCTGCGCAACCGGGTGGGCGACGAGGTCTTCTGGAGGATCATCCGCACCTGGATCCGCGAGCAGCGGGGCGGCAACGGCGCCAGCGAGGAGTTCGAGGAGGTCGCGGCCCGGGTGAGCGGCCAGGACCTCGGTGGCTTCTTCGCCGCCTGGCTCCGCACCCCGGCGAAGCCCGCGAGGATCGCCGAGAACGGGCTGTCCTGATCGCCATGTCCGACGTGCACTGGTTCCGCGCGCCCACCGACGGCGACGCCGGCACCCTCAACGCCTGCTACGACGCGCTCGACATCCACGTCGTCCGCGGACACGCCGACGACGTCGCGTTGGCCGACCCGGACGGCGACTGGACCTTCGCCCGGCTCCTCACCGACGTGGCGGCCTGCGGGGGAGTGCTGCGGGCGTTCGGGGTGACGGTGGGGGACCACGTGGCCGTCGGCGGCCTGCCGCGCGCGACGGGCGTGGTGGTGGCCCTGGCGGTCGCCCGGCTGGGCGCCGTGGCGGCGTACGACGACTCGGCTGCGGCCGACGCCACGATGCGGGTCGGCGAGGGCGGGACGGGCGTCGTCTTCGGTGTCGAGGGTGAGGACGAGGACGTGCCGTGGGACATCGCGATGCGCGCCGGCCGCACCGACCCCGCGCCCTGCGCCGAGGTGCCGGGCGACGCGATCCTCGCGCGGCACGGCGCCGACGAGCTCCCGGTCCTCGCGGCGCTCGGCGCGTCGGACGACCACGACCTGCCGGTCCCGGCCGGGGCGAGCGTGGTGGAGGTCGGCGGCCTGCGGTTGTGGTCCTTCGACCCGGCGCAGCCCCTTCGGGGCACCTGACACACTGACGCCCGTGACTGCGCGCGACATCGTGATCCTCGGTTCGACCGGCTCCATCGGCACCCAGGCCCTCGACCTCGTCCGCGCCAACCCAGACCGGTTCCGGGTGGTCGGGCTCACCGCCGGCGGCTCCCACCCCGACCTCTTCGAGGCCCAGGTCGCCGAGTTCTCGCCGGCGTTCTCGGGGCTGGGGGAGGACGCGTCGACCGAGGCGGCCGGGCGCGAGTGCGACGTCGTGCTCAACGGCATCACCGGTGCCGTCGGGCTGCGCCCCACCCTGGCGGCCCTCGACGCCGGCAACACGCTGGCCCTGGCCAACAAGGAGTCGCTGATCATGGGCGGCTCCCTCGTCACGGGTCGCGCGCGGCCGGGCCAGATCGTGCCGGTCGACTCCGAGCACTCGGCGCTCGCGCAGTGCCTGCGCTCCGGCACCCGGGCAGAGGTGCGCCGGCTGGTGCTGACGGCGTCCGGCGGACCGTTCCGCGGCCGAACCCGCGACGACCTGGCCCAGGTCACGGTCGAGGAGGCGCTGCAGCACCCGACGTGGTCGATGGGACCGGTCATCACGATCAACTCCGCGACCCTGGTCAACAAGGGCCTCGAGGTGATCGAGGCCCACCTGCTCTTCGACATCCCCTTCGACCGGATCGACGTGGTGGTCCACCCGACGAGCGACGTGCACTCGATGGTCGAGTTCGTCGACGGCTCGACGATCGTGCAGGCGAGCCCGCCGACCATGATGATCCCGATCGCGCTGGGCCTCGCGTGGCCGGACCGCGTGCCCGACGCGGCCCCCGCCTACGACTGGACCGCTGCCCGCAGCTGGGAGTTCTTCCCCCTCGACGACGAGGCGTTCCCGGCCGTCTCCCTGGCCCGGACGGCGGGGGAGCTGGGCGGCACTGCGCCCGCGGTCTACAACGCCGCCAACGAGGAGTGCGTCGAGGCGTTCCGTGCCGGTCGCCTGCGGTTCGTCGACATCATCCCGACGGTGGGCGCCGTCCTCGCCGCCCACGACGTACCATCGAGGGAGCACTTCACCGTGGACGACGTCCTCGCCGCCGACGCCTGGGCGCGCGCGGAGGCCGCGGCCCTCATCGCCTGAGAAATCGCCTGAGAAGGATCTCCCTTGACCCCCCTGCTCTACACCCTGGGCGTCGTCACCTTCGTGGTCGCGATCCTGGTCTCGATCGGGCTGCACGAGTTCGGCCACCTCGTTCCGGCCAAGAGGTTCGGGTGCAAGGTGCCGCAGTGGTTCATCGGCTTCGGCCCCACGGTGTGGAGCAAGCAGATCGGCGAGACCGAGTACGGCGTCAAGGCGATCCCGCTCGGTGGCTACGTCAAGATCGTCGGGATGCTTCCCCCGGGTGCCGAGGGCCTCGTCGAGGAGACGACGTACGACGAGGACGGCGAGCCGGTGCACAAGGTGCGCCGCTCCAACACCGGACTGTTCACGCAGCTGATCTCCGACGCCCGCGCCGCGGAGTGGGAGTACGTCAAGCAGCACGACACCGACCGGCTCTTCTACCGCCTCGCCTGGTGGAAGAAGGTGATCGTGATGGCGGGCGGGCCGATGGTCAACATCGCCATCGCCTTCTCCCTCTTCGTGATCCTCTTCGCGACCTACGGCAACCCGCGCGACGAGGTCGTCGAGCCCACCGTGGCCGCGGTCCCGGAGTGCGTGATCCCGGTCGAGGAGACCGGCCGCGACTGCACCGCCGCCGACCCGGCCACGCCGGCCAAGCAGGCCGGGATCGAGCCCGGCGACGAGATCGTCAGCTTCAACGGGACGCCGTTCCGCGACTGGGAGAGCTTCCAGTCGCAGATCCGCGGCAACGCCGACGGCGACGCCGTCATCGAGGTCCGTCGCGACGGTGAGCTGCTCACGCTGACCACCAACACCACGGTCACCCTGCGCCAGACCTCGATCGAGGACCAGACCCTCACCGAGGTCGGCTTCCTCGGCGTCCAGCCCCGCACCCACCTCAACACCGGCGGCCCCGTCTACACCGCGATCCAGATGGAGACGATGACCGTCGAGACGGTCCAGGCGCTGGGGCAGCTGCCGGTCAAGGTCTACGAGGTCGGCCGCGCGATCGTCGGGCTCCAGGAGCGCGACCCCGAGAGCCCGGTCTCGATCGTGGGCGGTGGCCGGTTCGCGGGCGAGGCCGCGGCGAGCGACGCCTTCCCGCTGGTCGACAAGCTGGTCACGCTGCTGTTCCTGATCGCGAGCTTCAACTTCTTCATCGGCATGTTCAACTTCGTCCCGCTCCTGCCCCTGGACGGCGGCCACATCGCCGGGGCGCTCTACGAGGGTCTCAAGCGCGGCGTCGCCCGCCTCCGCGGCCGCCCCGACCCCGGGCACGTCGACGTCGCCAAGCTGCTGCCGGTCGCCTACGTCGTGGGGCTCGCCATGCTGGTGATGGGCGTGATCCTCATCGTCGCCGACCTCGTCGTACCCCTCCACCTGAGCTGACGTACGCCGACTCGGGCCCGCGAGGCGCCTCCTCCTAGACTGGCGGGCATGACCGTCGGCCTTGGCATGCCTGCCCTCCCGCCCCCCGTCCTGGCGCCCCGCCGCAAGACCCGCCAGATCAAGGTGGGGTCCGTGGGCGTCGGCAGCGACTCGCCGATCTCGGTGCAGTCGATGACCACGACGCTGACCTCCGACGTCAACGCCACGCTCCAGCAGATCGCCGAGCTGACCGCGACCGGCTGCGACATCGTGCGGGTGGCGTGCCCCAGCCAGGACGACGCCGACGCGCTCCCGGAGATCGCCCAGCATTCGCAGATCCCGGTCATCGCCGACATCCACTTCCAGCCGAAGTACGTCTTCGCGGCCATCGACGCCGGCTGCGCGGCCGTCCGGGTCAACCCGGGCAACATCCGCAAGTTCGACGACCAGGTCAAGGAGATCGCGAAGGCGGCCAAGGACCGCGGCACGTCGATCCGCATCGGCGTCAACGCCGGCTCCCTCGACAAGCGGATCCTCGACAAGTACGGCAAGGCCACGCCGGAGGCGCTCGTCGAGTCCGCCGTGTGGGAGGCCAGCCTCTTCGAGGAGCACGACTTCCACGACTTCAAGATCTCGGTCAAGCACAACGACCCGGTCGTGATGGTGCGCGCCTACGAGCTGCTGGCCGAGGCCGGCGACTGGCCGCTGCACCTCGGCGTCACCGAGGCCGGGCCTGCCTTCCAGGGCACCATCAAGTCGGCGGTCGCGTTCGGCCACCTGCTCAGCCAGGGCATCGGCGACACCATCCGCGTCTCGCTGAGCGCGCCCCCGGTCGAGGAGGTCAAGGTCGGCCTCCAGATCCTGGAGTCGCTCAACCTCAAGCCGCGCCGCCTCGAGATCGTCTCCTGCCCCTCGTGCGGTCGCGCCCAGGTCGACGTCTACAAGCTCGCCGAGGAGGTCACCGCCGGGCTCGACGGGCTCGAGGTGCCGCTGCGCGTCGCCGTCATGGGCTGCGTCGTCAACGGACCCGGCGAGGCCCGCGAGGCCGACCTGGGTGTCGCCTCGGGCAACGGGAAGGGCCAGATCTTCGTCAAGGGCGAGGTCGTCAAGACCGTCCCGGAGTCGCAGATCGTGGAGACCCTCATCGAGGAGGCCCTGCGCATCGCCGAGGGCATGGAGCCGGTCGAAGGCGCCGAGGCGTCCGTCTCCGTCTCCTGAGGGTGGCGGCGTACGACATCGAAATCGTCGAGGGTGGCGGCGTACGACATCCAGATCGCCGATTCGGTGGTCGTGTGCCGCCACCCTCGGCGGCGGGGTGGTCATGTGCCGCCAGGGTGCGCTGACGCCTGAGGGTGGCGGCATCTGACATCGAAATCGTCGCGGGTGGCGGCGTACGACATCCAGATCGCCGATTCGGTGGTCATGTGCCGCCACCCTCGACGGCGGGGTGGTCGTTTGCCGCCACCCTCGGCGGCGGGGTGGTCGTCTGCCGCCACCCTCGGCGGCCGGATGGTCGTCTGCCGCCAGGCTGTGGAGGACCTGAGTAGGCTCCGAGCGTGCTGAGGACCCGCGAGCAGGTGCGCGTGCTGGGCCCGGGCGACCGGGACCGGTTCGTCGCGCTCGCGGAGCAGGACCCGGTGGTCAACGTCTTCGCCGACTACCGCGCCCGGCTCACCAACCTCGACGAGCGTTGGCTGGGCGGGCAGGTGTGGGGTCGCTTCGAGGGCGACGAGCTGGTCGCCGGCTGCCACCTCGGGGCCAACCTGGTCCCGGTCCAGTGCACGCCCGACGACGTGGGTGCCTTCGCCGACGTGGCGCTGCGCCGCCGCGGCACGGTCGGCACGATCGTGGGGCCCAGCGACGTGGTCGCGGCGCTGTGGGAGGTCGTCGAGCCGCGCTGGTCGCGCCCGCGCGAGATCCGCTCCTGCCAGCCGCACCTGGAGATCGCGGGCCCACCGGCCGTGGCGCCCCACCCCGACGTACGCCTCACCACGCCCGCCGACCTCGAGCGCCTCTACCCGGCCTGCGTGGCGATGTACACCGAGGAGGTCGGTGTCTCGCCGGAGAGCGACTCCGGCGGCGGCGACCTCTACCGCGCGCGCGTTCAGCAGCTCATCGGGCGCGGGTGGTCGATGGCCAGCTTCGACGAGCAGGGAGTGGTGTTCAAGGCCGAGGTCGCGTGCGTGACGCCGTACGCCGCCCAGGTGCAGGGGGTGTGGGTGCGCCCGGACCTGCGGGGCAGGGGACTGGCCTCGAGCGGCATGGCGGCCGTGGTCTCGCACGTCCTCGACTCCGGCATGGCGCCGGTCGTCTCGCTCTACGTCAACGAGTGGAACCTGCCTGCCCGGGCGACGTACGCCCGTGTCGGGTTCGAGCAGACGGCGACCTTCGCGACCCTCATGTTCTGACCCACCGAGGTGCAGGACAAAAAAGTTTTCGGCCGGGACGTATCAGCACGGCGGTTGCCACTACCTGTGCTGACATGGGGACAATGGTCACCATGTCAGAGGACCGAAGAGCTGAGGGGCAGCTCGACCAGTCACCGTGGGACATGGCCAGTGGGGCGTTCATCGCCTGGCGTTCGGGGGACGCCAGCGCGGTGGATGAGCTGGTTGCTGCGATGACACCGGTGCTCTGGCACGTGGTGCGGGCCTACGGCCACGACCGCCAGTCGGCTGAGGACGTGATTCAGGCGACCTGGCTGGGCTTCGTACGGCTGCACCAGACCATCGACGATCCCCAGGCGGTCGCGTCCTGGCTGATCACGTCAGCCAGGCGCGGCGCAGCCGCCCATGCCCGGACCGCGCGACGTGCGAGTCCGGTGCAGGACGAGACGCTGCACGCCGTGCTCCCGGACGCGGAGTCGGCCGAGGAACTGGCAGTGGGCGACGACGAGGCGTCACGGCTCTGGAGAGCCGTGGCGTCCGTCGACGAGCGCTGCCGCAAGCTGTTGCGGGTCGTGGCCTTCATGGACCGACCCGACTACCAGGCCTTGAGCAAGGACCTCGACATGCCTGTCGGGAGCATCGGACCCACGCGGGCCCGCTGCCTGGCCAAGGTACGACGTGCACTGACGGAAGGGGGCGAGCGATGACCAGTGGGGATGCCGCTCTCCTGGGGGAGCTGCGTGACATGTGGACGACCTACGACCCGCCGCCGCCCGGACTCGTGGCGACGATGATCGCCGCCGTCGCGGCCGCGGAGCTCGACGAGGAGTGGGAGATGCTCGTCCTGCTCCGCGACTCCGCCCACGGGCCCGCCGCCGAGGTGCGGGGGCTGAGCACCGCGCGGGTGCTCTACTTCTCCGCGGCCTCGGGCTGGTCGCTCGACGCGGAGATCGACGGGACCGAGGTGCGGGGCCAGCTGCTCGACTTCGAGGGGGACCTGGAGTCCGTCGAGGTCACGGTGGAGACCACCGACGGTCAGACGTGGACGACCGCGCTCGACGAGTCCGGCTTCTTCCTGATCGAGGCCGAGCCCACCGGGTCGGTCCGGTTCACGGTGCGATCCGGCGACTCCGTCTCGAGCAGCCGCTGGGTCGAGCTCTGATCCAGGGCCGGAGCCAGGACCAGGGACAGGCCCTGGGTCAGGCCCTCTATCAGAAGTAGGGCTGGCGCAGCGTCTGGATCGGCCCCACGCCGGGGTCGGACTCGTACGCCGACCGCGCCAGCACGGCGTCGCGGGCGTCCGCGGCCGAGCAGCCGCGCTCGGATATCTCCCGGGCGATCAGGCCGGCCACGACCGGAGCGGAGAACGACGTGCCGCTCCACCGGGCCATCCCGGTGCTGAAGACGCGCACGTCGCCCTTGTCGGGCGTCTCGTGGCACACGAACGTGCCGTCGGGGAACGCGTTGACGTGGTTGCGCCCCAGGGCGTAGACGTCCGCGGAGACGCCGAAGTTGGAGTAGTCCGAGACGCGGCCGTCGCGGTCGAGCGACCCGACGCCCACGCACCAGTCGAAGGCGGCCGGCCAGAACGGCGCCGGCGACGAGTCGTTGCCCGCCGCCGCGACCAGGACGCAGTCGAGCTTGTGCAGCCGCGTGCGGTAAAAGGTCTCGAACGCGATCGACGGCAGGTCGAGGCGGGTGCGGCAGCCTGCGGAGAGGTTGATGACCCGCGGGTCCTTGTCGAGCGCCTCCTCGAGCTGCACGACCATGTCGGACTCCAGGACGCCGCCGCCCCCGACTCCGCCGATGCAGAAGCCCTCGACGAAGACCTTGGTCTCGGGCGCCGTGCACCGCACCACCCCGGCGATGAAGGTGCCGTGCCCGGCGTACGGGCGCAGGTCCGGGCCGTTGAGCTCGTCGTCGCCGTCGACGTCGTGCAGCCACGGCGTACGTGGGTCGGTGCCGGACGGCGGGTTCCAGCCGGTGTCGACCACCACGACGCTGACCTCGTCGCCCTTGCCCCGCGGTGCCTCCGGGGGACAGGGCTCCTTCAGGCCGGTCTCCTGCGGCTCGATGGCCGGGCACAGGGTGCTGCCGCCACCACCCGGTGCGACATGCACCCAGTGGTCGGGTGACGCCGCGCCTCGCTGCAGACCGGCCTCCTCGAGGAGGTCGAGGAGCTCGGGGACGGACTCGCCGTTGACCCGCGCAGGGAGCACGTAGCGCAGCAGCTCCCCGTCGAGCAGCTCGGCGTCCACGCGGGGCGTGTCCTCCAGGACACCCTTGTCGAGGGCGGCGACGGCGCTGTCGAACGACCCGACGTCGGCGGACCGCACCAGCATCCGGTCGGGGTGGTACACGTAGGTGAAGTCCGCAGGCGCCTCGGTGTCCCAGGCCACCTGGCCGTCATTGGCTTCCTTGAAGTTGCGGAGCTGGTCGGTGCTGCGTCGTCGTCGGTCGTTGCCGATCTTCCAGTCGCCCATGCTCGGACGCTAGTGCTGCAAGAACAGACCTGACGGCGTTTTCCCATATCTGGGGCGGGGCTCGGCAAGGATGGTCACACCATGGTGACCAGGGCCGACGCTGAGGAGCTGCTGCTCACCCTGTTCTCCGCCCCTGCGGCAGCGCGCCGGCGGGCGGAGGAGGAGCTCGTCACGTCCGCGGATCCCTTCGTGGCCTCGATCGGCCACCAGGTCGTGGGCATCGTGCTCCGTGACCTGGGGCAGGTCGATCAGTCGCTGGTGCACCTGCGGACGGCACTGGGCGTCGCCAGACGGTCCGGCGACCCCGAGCGTGTGAGCGACGCGCGCGCCACCCTGGGAGCGACCCTGGCCGTGAGTGGTCAGGTCCGCGACGGGCTGGCCCACCTCGACCAGGCCACGAAGGAGGTCTCGGGGACGCCCAAGGCTCGGGCGCTGTACAGGCGTGCCTGGGTGCTCGAGCGGATGCTGGCCGACTACGAGGGCAGCGCCGCCGACCTGCACGAGGCCAGTGTCGAGTTCGGTCGCGCCGGGGACCGCGAGTGGGAGCTCAGGGCGCGCAACCTCGCGGGCCTCGTACGGGCGCGTTCGGGCGACCTCACCGGGGCCGCCGAAGCGTTCGAGGAGACACGACTGATAGCCACCGAGCTGGGGACCGAGTGGGCGGGGGCGATCGCCGTCCACAACGTGGGGTGGGTGGCCTTCCTGGCCGGTGACCTCCCGCTCGCCTTCGAGAAGTACGCCGAGGCCAGCGCGCTCTTCGACGCCCTCGAGGTCACCAGCGTCGACCTCGTGGTCGACCGCGCCGACGCCTACCTCGCCGCAGGCCTCGCGGTCGATGCCCTCGCCGTGGTCGAGCAGGCCCTCGCGGCGCGACCGCTCCAGGCCCGCGAGCACGCTGACCTGCTCGTCTCGGTCGCCGAGGCGGCCCTGGCTGCGGAGGACTGGCAGCGTGCTGCCGCCGCGGCCGACGAGGCCTCCCGCCTGCTGCGGCGCCAGTCGCGACAGGTCCACCGCCTGCGCGCCGACCTCAGGTCGATCACGGCCCGGGCCGAGGCGGGCGACCCGCCGTCGCGGCTCCTGCCGCAGGTGGAGCGGCTCGTCGACGCCTCCCGGGAGGCGCAGGTCAGCGAGCTGCCCCAGGCACTGCTGCTCGGGGCGCGCCTCGCCGAGGGTGTCGACTCGCCACGGGCCGCCGCGTTGGCCGCGGCCTGGCTCGAGGAGGCGGCCGAGTTCCGCCGGAGCGGCACCGGTCTGGTGCGAGCCCTCGGCTGGTTGGCCCGGGCGCGTGCCCGTGCCGCAGCCGGCGACAGCGGTGGGGTGCTCCGCGCCTGCGACCTCGGGCTGAGGGCGCTCGACGAGCACCGCGCCACCCTCGGCAGCCAGGAGCTGCGGGCCGTGGTCTCCAGCCACGGCGCGGCGCTCGCCGAGCTCGGCACGCGGACGGCGCTGGCGTCAGGGAGCTCGCGCCAGCTCCTGCGGTGGTCGGAGCGGTGGCGAGCCACGGCCCTGGCGGTGCCCCCGGCCACGGCTGACCGCGACGAGGAGACGACGGCCGACCTCGCGGCCCTGCGCGCCCAGCACCGGCAGCTGGCCGAGGCCCGGGCGGCGGGCGAGCCGACCGAGCGCCTCGAGGCCCGCGCCTCCCGGCTGGAGCAGACGGTGCGTCAGCGCCTCATGCGCGTCCGCGGGTCGGGGGAGACCGCCACCTCCCTCGACGTCGTAGCCCTCCTCGCCGCCCTCGCCGAGGACGACACCGCCCTGGTCGAGCTGGTCGAGGTCGACGGGGAGATCCACGCGCTCGTGGCGGCGCGGGGACGCGTACGCCGCCTTCGGGTCGGCAGTGCCCCCGACGCTGCGAAGGCCGTCGACTTCGCCCTCTTCACGCTCCGGCAGGCCGCGCGCGGCCGGCGCGCCCAGCTGGACCTCGCCGGCGTCCGGCTGCAGAAGTCGCTCCTCGGCTCGGCGCTCGACGCGGTGGGGGAGTCGCGGGTCGTGGTGTCGGGCACCAGCGGGCTGCAGGGCGTGCCGTGGGGCCTGGTGCCCGCGCTCGCCCACCGCCCCGTGACGAGTACGCCGTCCGCGCGGCTGTGGCTGCGGGCGCGATCCGCGCGGGCCGAGGGTGACCGTCGGGTGATGCTCGTCGGCCCCGGGCTCGGCAGCGGTGGGGCCGAGGTGCCGGCGGTCGCCGCCGAGGACGCCGGCGCACAGGTCCTCGACGGCGCCGACGCGACGGTGGCGGCCGCGCTGGCAGCGCTCGACGGCGCGGCGCTGGCGCACGTGGCCGCCCACGGCCACTTCCGCGAGGACAGCCCGCTGTTCTCGTCCCTCGTCCTGGCCGACGGGCCGCTGCTGGTGCACGACCTCCAGGGGCTGCGCCGCCCACCGCACCGTGTCGTGCTGTCGGCCTGCGAGTCGGGCGTCATGGCCCCGGTCGGCGACCAGGAGCTGCTCGGGCTCGCGGCCGCGCTGCTCTCGATGGGCACGGCCGGCGTCGTGTCGAGCCTGGCCGAGGTCGACGACGCCGCCACGGTCGAGGTGATGGTGGCCCTGCACGCGAGCCTCCGCGCCGGCGAAGGGCTCGGCGAGGCCCTGCTGGCCGCGCGGGAGGTGGCGGCCGGCGATCCGGTGCTGGCGGCCACCGCGGCGTCGTTCACGGTGCTCGGGACCTAGCCCTGGCGCCCGCCCCTGCTAGGGAGCGGTCACGGGCACCGGGTCGGTCGCGTTCTCGCAGGCACCGAGCGTGCAACGCACGGTGGCGAACTTCCGCTGGCCGTTGACGTCGAGCAGCAGCGTGGTGGGCGACTCCCACTCCCAGCCGCTGAACCAGTTGGTGCTGTAGGTCGCCAGCTTCGTGCCGTCGATCTCGCGCAGGTGGATCACGCCGGGGCCGAGCCCGTCGGTGAGGATGTCGAAGGTCACCATCCGGGTGCCGTCGGGGGAGACGGCCGCGACCCGGTCCTCGCACGACTTCCAGACCTTCATCCTCGGCGTGCTGAGCCTCACCAGCTGGGTGCAGCCGCCGAGGTAGGGGTCCTTCGTGTAGGTCACGAGCAGGTTGTGCTCGATGCTGGCCTGGCCGGTCAGCTTCGTCGTCAGGGTCCGCACACGGTCGGCTCCGACGCCCCACCACGCGGTGTGCCGGGTGGTGTCGACGAGCACCTTCCGGGCGTCGGCGGTGACGACCTCGGGGTAGCCGCCGAACTTCCGGGCGGCGATCTCGGTCCCGTCGGTCGCCGACCAGACCTTGATCGTCGTACGCCGGTTGCTCGACGTCGGACCGACCAGCCGGCTGCCGTCCTCGCTGAGCACCAGGGTCGACGCGTCCACGTCGCGCAGGACCTCGCGCACGGCGCCGTCCGCCTCGACGCGTACGACGCGACGGTTGCGCCACTCCCCGACCCTGTTCGTGCGGTGGGTTGCGATCACCCAGGCATCGCCGGACGGTCCGAGGAGCTCCGCGACCGTTCCGGGCAGCTCCACGCGCTTGGTGCCGTCGACGAAGTCGCCGTCGTCGATGTGGGGGACCGCGATGTCGGCGCCCCGGGAGAGCCGGTGGGGCTGCAGCTCGACGCTCGGGACCGCGGCCTGCGCGGGTGCGACGAGCGAGACGGCAGTGGTCAGTGCGGCCAGCACGAGGCCGGCTCGGCGTGGGTGGCGCATGGTGGTTCCCCCTGTGGAGTGTGCGGTGTCATCGAGGAGACGTGCGGGGGTGCGGCGGGGTTGCCTGTGACCAGCGGGGAATCTGGTTCGCGGTGGCCGGAGCCGCGCACCTATCCTTGCGCGCATGGCAGCCCGCATCCTCCGCATGTCGACCCTGTTCGTGCGCACCCTGCGCGACGACCCCAACGACGCCGAGGTGCCGAGCCACAGGCTGCTCGTCCGCGCCGGCTACATCCGCCGCAACGCCCCGGGCATCTACACCTGGCTGCCCCTGGGCCTGCGCGTGCTGCGCAAGATCGAGGGCATCATCCGCGAGGAGATGGACGACATCGGCGCCCAGGAGCTGTCGTTCCCGGCGCTGCTGCCCAAGGAGCCCTACGAGGCGTCCAACAGGTGGACCGAGTACGGCCCCAACATCTTCCGCCTCCAGGACCGCAAGGGCGCGGACTACCTGCTCGGTCCCACGCACGAGGAGATGTTCACCCTGGTGGTGAAGGACCTCTACTCGTCCTACAAGGACCTGCCGCTCTCGATCTACCAGATCCAGAACAAGTACCGCGACGAGGCACGTCCCCGCGCCGGCCTGCTGCGCGGGCGCGAGTTCATCATGAAGGACTCCTACTCCTTCGACGTCGACGACGCGGGCCTCGAGCGGTCCTACCGGCAGCACCGCGACGCCTACATCAAGATCTTCGACCGGCTCGGCTTCGAGTACGTCATCGTGAAGGCGACGTCAGGCGCCATGGGCGGCTCGGCCAGCGAGGAGTTCCTCGCCAAGGCCGAGGTCGGTGAGGACACCTACGTCCGCTGCACCCACTGCGACTACGCCGCCAACGTCGAGGCCGTCGCCGTGCGCGCGCCCGCCCCGCTGCCGTACGACGACGCGCCCGCCGCGCACGCCGAGGACACCCCCGACACCCCGACCATCGACACCTTGGTCGACCACCTCAACGCGGCCTTCCCCCGTGAGGACCGCCCCTGGGTCGCCGGCGACACCCTCAAGAACGTGCTCGTCGTGCTCAAGCACCCGGACGGCACCCGCGAGCCGCTCGCGATCGGCCTGCCCGGCGACCGCGAGGTCGACCAGAAGCGCCTCGAGGGCCAGCTCGAGCCCATCGAGGTGGAGGCGATGGACGAGGCCGAGATGGCGAAGTACCCCGCGCTGGTCAAGGGCTACATCGGTCCGGAGGTGCTCGGGGAGGAGTCGAAGTCCGGCATCCGCTACGTCGTCGACCCGCGCGTCGTCGAGGGCACCCGCTGGGTCACCGGCGCCAACGTCCCCGGCTCCCACGTCGTCGACCTGGTCGCCGGTCGTGACTTCACCCCCAACGGCACCATCGAGGCCGCCGACGTGCGCGACGGCGACGCCTGCCCCAGCTGCGACGAGGGCACTCTCGAGTCGGCGCGCGGGGTGGAGATGGGCCACATCTTCCAGCTCGGCCGCAAGTACGCCGACGCGCTCGGGCTCCAGGTGCTCGACGAGAACGGCAAGCTCGTGACGGTCACGATGGGCTCCTACGGCATCGGTCCGTCCCGTGCGGTGGCCGCGATCGCCGAGGGCACGCTCGACGACATCGGCCTGTGCTGGCCGCGCAACGTCGCGCCCGCCGACGTGCACGTCGTCGCGGCCGGCAAGGACGACGCGATCTTCGAGGCCGCCGAGTCGCTGGCCGCCGAGCTCGCCGCGCAGGGTGTCGAGGTGCTCTACGACGACCGCCGCGGCAAGGTCAGCCCGGGCGTGAAGTTCAAGGACGCCGAGCTCATCGGCGTACCCACGATCGTCACGGTCGGCCGCGGGCTCGCCGACGGCAACGTCGAGGTCCGCGACCGCAGGTCCGGCGACCGCGAGGAGGTCGCGGTCGACGCGGCCGCCGGCCGGATCGCCGCGATCGTCCGCAGCTGATCCTCCCCCGGGATGGATTTCCACTCGCACGAGTGGAAATCCGAGCTTCGCGCAACCCGCCTGAGCGTGAGCCCCGATGAACATCCACTCGCCGGAGTGGAACTTCATCGGCGAGTCAGCGCCAGCGCGATCCGGAGGTCGGCGAGGTGGAGGTAGGTCCGCCCGCCCGACTGCGTGACGTGCTGGACGTTCTCGACGATCGCGGGCACGGGCGCCGCCGGCGGGCAGCCGACGGCGTGCCCGCCCTCGACGGCGAAGGGCCGCGTCAGCGTGAGCTCGCCGCCCTCCAGCACGAAGCCGGCCGTCCACGTGCGGCAGCCGTCGTACGCCCTCACCTCGTCGCCGTCGAAGCCGATGGCCAGGTCGAGGTCGCGGTAGGTGTCGTACTGATCCCTGCCGCCGCTGCGGATGCCGGCGACGACCGCCGTCCACTGCCCGAGTACGTCGGCCGCGTCCGGTCCGCCGGTGGGTGCGGGTGGGTCGGTCACGCCGTCCGCGACCGTGGTGCCGGGGTTCTGCGTGAAGGTGTCGATCCGCGTGACGCCGTCGGACTCGTGGACCGGGATCGCCCGGGGAGCCGATCCGCCGGCGTCCGGCACCCACGGCGCCGGCTCCTCGTGGTCGTCGGTGTAGGTGTAGCCGGTCCGGCCGCACACGCCGATCGTGGCGATCAGGTCAGGCATCCGGCCGTCGGTGCGGCCACCGTAGGTAAGGCCCGCTGCGTTGGTGGGGAAGTCCGGGCCATGTGGGACCAGCGACGAGGGTGGCTGGGGCGAGCTCCGGTCACACGTCGCCGCCGTGGCGGCGACGCGGTCCACCGAGGGCTCGGCGCCGTCGAGGCTGAGCAGCACGGCGATCGCGAGCGCTGCCGCCGCGAACGCCTGCTTCCGTCTCACTCCTGCCCTCCCCGCCGACGCCCCTGCCTGTGCCCCCTGCCTGTGTGATGGTGCTGGACGCCGATCGGTTGCGCTCGGCTTCGGATAGGTTCGCGCGCATGGCCCAGGCGCGCATCGAGGCAGTCATCTTCGACTGGGGCGGCACCCTGACGCGGTGGCACGACGTGGACTTCCACGCCGAGTCGCTGGCGCTCGCGGAGGCCGTACGTCGTACGCCGTCGCCCGAGGACGACCACCACGCCCGCGCCGAGCGCCTGCACCGCGCCGGCGACGTGATCTGGGGCCGCAGCCGCGAGCACCAGCAGAGCGCGACCATCGCCGATCTCTTCGTCGAGGCCGGGCTCGACCACGACCCCGAGCTGCTGCAGGCCTACTACGACTTCTGGGAGCCCCACACCCTGACCGACCCCGAGGCGCGGCCGATGCTCGAGGAGCTCCGCTCGAGGGGGCTGCGCATCGGCATCCTGTCCAACACCGTGTGGCCGCGCGAGTGGCACGTCGGCTTCTTCGAGCGCGACGGGGTCTACGACCTCATCGACGGCGACGTCTACACCAGCGAGATCCCGTGGACGAAGCCGTCGCGGCAAGCCTTCGGGGCGGCGATAGACGCCGTCGGGGTCAGCGACCCGGCCGCGTGCGTCTACGTGGGGGACCGGCTCTTCGACGACGTGTGGGGCGCCCGCAACGCCGGCATGCGGGCGATCCACGTGCCGCTCAGCAACATCCCGGTCGACCAGGTCGGCCACACCGAGGGCGAGCCGGACGCCAGCGTCACCTCGCTCGCCGAGGTCCCCGCGGTCGTGCGGTCGCTCGACCGGGCCTGAGCGCGGCCCCGCCTGGGGGCGGTCCTGCAACTTTGTGCGTTGCACGAACATGCAAGTGGGTAACGGTTTCGCAACCCCTGGATCCACTGCATGATTGTGCACGTGGTTCTCCCACCCCACAGGGAGGGTTCACACGGGTGATGCTGACCAACCCCACATGGGCGGTCCGTGTCCTCGGCTTTTGGGAGAGATCTCGGGACTTTCCCAAGGGTTGAGGCCGCGGGCCGCCTTTCCTGTTCCTGGCCGTGCGAGCCGGCGGCTACGCCAGCTCCGAGCCGGCGGCTACGCCAGCTCGGGCGCTCCGGGCCAGGTCTGGGCGGCGCCGCCCAGCTCGAGCTGCCAGGAGGCCGACCAGGTCGCCTCGGTGAGCGCCCACTCGCGCACGGAGCCGGACGACTGGGCAACCAGCGCGAGGAGGGTCTCCGCGCTCGCGACCTCGAGGTCCAGCGCGGCCGCCTGCACCTGCGTGGCGCGGAGCAGCCTCCTGTCGAGCTCGTAGGCGGGCGCGGCCGCCACCGGCTCGCCGCCGGCGTCCTCGACGAGGAGCCGCAGCTGGTCGCGCCGCCCACGGTGGCGCCGGTAGCCGGCGGTCAGGGCGTCGAAGAGGGCGGGCGTGGCCGACTGCGAGGTGCGGGCGCCGAGGACGCCGTAGGTGTAGAGCGCCGCGTGCTCGTCGGCGAGCGTGGTCTGGAGGGCGTCGAGGACGCTCATGGCGCGCCCTCCCCGGCCGCACCGGCCAGGGCGGCGCCGTGCTGCGCCGTGGACGCCGCGACGCTGGCCAGCACCCGGGCGAGGTCGCCGCTGGCTGCGGCCAGGCAGCCCTCGCGCACCTCGCGCACCAGTCGCTGCTCGGAGCGGCGCACGGCGGCGAGCGCTCGCGCCGGCCGGGAGGGGACCGAGGCAGCCTCCCCGATGGGCCGCTCGGCCTCCGGGACCGCTCCGGCCAGGACGTCGAGGTGCTCGGCGTGGGCCGCGAGCACGGGTGCGAGCCGGGCCGCGAGCGTCGGCGCGGCGGTCGTGGCGGCGTCGAGGACCGACAGCGCACGCACGAGCGCGGCCACCACCCCGGCGACGAGCTCCGAGTCCTCCGGGGGAGGTGGCGTGGCCGGGGACGAACGGCTCTCGCGCGTCGGCGGGTCGATGTCGCAGGCCGCCAGGACCAGCGGTGCGGCAAGTGCCGAGCCCAGCGTCGCACGACGGGAGAGCGGGCGTCCGGGCACGGCCTGACCCTACCCACCGGGCGCACCGGACCGGACCACCTGCCGGCGGCTCACGGACCTTCGACTGGGGCCGCTATCGTGATCCTTCAACAACTGCACAAGGAGGTCGCCACCGATGAGCACACCCCGTCAGGACGCCACCCGGGACCGCATCGAAGCGGAGCTGGTCGACCCCTTGAGCGCGATGGGCCTCGACGTCGAGGCCGTCGAGGTCACCCCCGCCGGGAAGCGTCGCGTGCTGCGCGTGGCCGTCGACAAGGACGGCGGCGTGACGCTCGACGACGTCGCCGACGCGACCCGCGAGGTCTCCCGCGTGCTCGACGACTCCGACGTGATGGGTGAGATGCCCTACACGCTCGAGGTCACCTCCCGGGGCGTCGACCGCCCCCTGACCCTGCCGCGCCACTGGCGCCGCAACGAGGACCGGCTGGTCAAGGCCACCCTGGCCGACGGCTCCAGCCTGACCGGCCGCATCCTCGGCTCGTCGGACGCTGCCGTCACCCTCGACGTCGACGGCACGCGGCGCGAGGTCGCCTACGCCGACGTCGCGAAGGCCCTCGTGCAGATCGAGTTCAACCGCAAGAGCGAGAAGCCAGAGAAGAAGGACGACTGATGGACATCGACCTGAGCATCCTGCGGATGCTGGAGCGCGAGAAGGAGATCTCCTTCGAGGTGCTGGCCGAGGCGATCGAGCAGGCGCTGCTCACCGCCTACCAGCGCGCCACCGAGTCCCACCACCCGGCTCGCGTCGAGCTGGACCGCAACACCGGCCACGTGACCGTGTGGGCGCGCGAGGTCGACGACGAGGGCACCGCGGGCCCGGAGTACGACGACACGCCCGCCGGCTTCGGCCGGATCGCGGCCACCACCGCCAAGCAGGTGATGCTGCAGCGGCTGCGCGACGCCGAGGACGAGATCAGGTTCGGCGAGTTCTCCGGCAAGGAGGGCGACATCATCTCCGGCATCATCCAGCAGGGCCGCAACCCGGACGACGTGATGGTCGACCTGGGCAAGCTCGAGGCGATCCTGCCGGTCAGCGAGCGCGTCCCGGGGGAGAAGTACGTCCACGGCGAGCGGATCAAGTGCCTGGTGACGTCGGTGCGCAAGGGCATGCGCGGCCCGCAGATCACGCTGTCGCGCTCCCACCCGACGCTGGTCAAGAAGCTCTTCGCCCTCGAGGTGCCCGAGATCGCCGACGGCACCGTCGAGGTGGCGGCCATCGCCCGCGAGGCAGGGCACCGCACCAAGATCGCCGTGCACTCCACGATCCCCGGCGTCAACGCGAAGGGCGCCTGCATCGGCCCGATGGGCCAGCGCGTGCGCAACGTGATGAGCGAGCTCCACGGCGAGAAGATCGACATCGTCGACTGGGCCGAGGACCCGGCCGAGCTGGTCGCCCACGCCCTCTCGCCCGCGCGGGTGACGTCGGTGGAGATCGTCGACCTGGCCACACGGTCGTGCCGCGTCGTCGTACCCGACTTTCAGCTCTCCCTCGCCATCGGCAAGGAGGGGCAGAACGCCCGCCTCGCCGCGCGGCTGACGGGGTGGCGCATCGACATCCGGTCCGACGAGGCCCCCAGCGACGACTGAGGCTCCCAGTTCGTAAAGCACTGGCCCGACGCAGTAGAGTGGTCAGCAGTGGCCACCACGTCTGACACACCTGCGCCCGGACCCGTCCGGACCTGTGTGGGTTGTCGGGCGCAGGCCGCTGCGAGCGAGTTGCTGCGCGTGGTCGCAGGTTCGGACGCCGAGGGCAGACCAGCCCTGGTGCCCGATCCGGACCGCCGGGCACCCGGGCGCGGGGCGCACGTCCACCCCACGCAGGAGTGTTGGCAGCTCGCCGTGCGACGTCGAGCTTTCCCCCGGGCACTTCGCGCGGGAGTCCCGCTCGCCGACGTGCAGGTGGGCGACTACCTCAGCTCGCTGGCACCACAGTCCGAATCACAGCAGCACCGACCAGAAACTGGAGCACGCAGCTCATGAGCACTCGATGAGTAACTCGTAATGAGTGTGCACACCCACTAGCTGTTCCGTTTCCCCTTCCTTCTGGGGTCACGGACCAGAAGGAGTAGAAACCAACCGTGGCAAAGACCCGAGTCCACGAACTCGCCAAGGAGTTCGGAGTCGAGAGCAAGTTCGTTCTCGAGAAGCTCAAGGAGATGGGGGAGTTCGTCAAGTCGGCATCGTCGACTGTCGAGCCGCCCGTCGAGATGCGCTTCAAGAAGCAGTACGGCGATGAGCTGAAGGCCGCTGCGGCCGCCGCTCCCGCCGCCGACACCGCGACCGAGGCGCCGGCCGAGAAGGCTGCCGCCAAGCCGGCCGCCAAGAAGCCCGGCCCCAAGCCCGGCCCCAAGCCGGCTCCCGCACCTGCCGCCACCGAGGCACCGGCCGAGGCTCCCGCCCCGGCTGCCGTCGAGGAGGCCGCTCCGGCTGCCAAGCCCGGCCCCAAGCCCGGTCCCAAGGCTGCCCCGGTCGCCGAGCCCGAGGCTCCGGCCGCCGAGCCCGAGGCCCCGGCCGCACCCGCGGCGAAGGCCCCGTCCCCGGCACCGCGCCCGGTCGGCAGGCCCG